>ERZ773277.497-NODE-497-length-44336-cov-5.056842_pt1 | contig 44336 bp, 28 predicted proteins | sample MGYA00511957_ERZ773277 | MGnify/ENA primary metagenome ERZ773277 (study PRJEB29015, sample SAMEA2737800) | human gut metagenome | biome: human gut; feature: human-associated habitat; material: faeces | place: China | collected 2012 ... | reverse complement strand
GTTTTAATGACACATTTTGTTTTTCGGTCGGGAATTTTTTGATTTGGCGATTGTACATATTTACCGGTAGGAGGAATAAGATAAGTAACCTTCGCTCCTATCGCAACGCTTTTTTCTGCACGGGGCATATATCTCTCCCGATACAACTGGTAATATTCCACAGGAGAATTGGAACGTTCATTCAATGTCGGTACATTAAATTCTTTCACCCGTTCTTCAAAAAGTGCCAATTTCGGACTGATCTCATTCATATCCGTACCAGTCTCAGTACGGGCAATTTCCAATTCCGAATACTGAATGGGCAAGCGGGCACGCTGCACACGCTTCAGGAATTTATTATCTTCAGCCACCGCTTTCTCTGCATCATCAAACAGTTGATTATAACGTCGCATCAGTTGTGGTTTCAGCATTCCGTATTTATGGGAAACAGGAGAATCATAAATCCACAATCTTTGTCCGCTGCCTATCAACGCTCCCTCCATCACCTTGATATACTGATAAAGGTATGGCGCAGCCTCTCCATAGTATCCATGCAGGAAATGCTGCATCAAAGAATCAACATTCGCTTCGGGGTTCCACATTAACTTAGATACCAGATAGGCACGTAACTCAGCGAAGTCTCCTCCCCTGCTTCCTGCAATCTGTGAGAAATGCATAGTGGCATGATTCTTTTTGAACAGACGAATATTATCCTGCAAGATATGAAAATTAGGGAACGGAGCCAGATAATTATCAAAATTAATACCATAATCCCACACGAAAATATTATTAGTGATGGCAGCCCAGCCTTCCATTGCTTTCACAAACTCTTTACCTGAGGCATTTTCCGTCAAAGTCACTTCACGGTCACAATCTATATCACAAAGCATGATATTCACATTCGGCAATGGCTTCACATGTTTCGGAGGATTCATCGTATACAGATAGGCAAGCGTGGAAAATTCCTTATCGGGAAAACGGGCAGCCAGCTTATTCAAAAAAGTAATGATACTTCCTGAGAGTGCTCCTTCATAATCATCTATCGCTTTGCAGGCATCACATGTACAATTGGTATAATTACCATCATTCTGACTCACAGACATAATATGCTTATCCGGATTTGCCTTAAAAATAGAATCAATCCGCTGAGCCACGATTTCAAAAACTTCCGGGTTACTCAGACACCATTGGCTTGCTTTCCCGGGATGGCGTTTGCCTTTAAAATAAGAATAATATTCCGGATGGTCTTTTCCATATACGGAAGCAGGAAGCAACTTATCAAAAGTATGCACCCAATAACCGGCAGCAAACACTTCGTTTGGCTCTTCCAGCCTGTTCCACCATTTATATATGGAGTCTGTACGAATAGCATAACATTGTGTCTGGCGGTAACGGAAAGCCGGATTATCTATTTTATCGATAAGCGGCAGTTCGATTGTCTTCGCAGGGTTAAAAGAGTATTCGTTTTCTCCCCAGTAATCCACTCCAAGATATTGTTCGAGTAAAGTTACAACTCCGTAGACTGTCCCATTCCCACTGCCTGAAATACGTAAGATTCCATCTTTCGTAGATAGGCTGAAACCGTCTTCTGTCACTCCAGCTGGGGTTTTGCTACTGATTATAATATCTCCTTTTTTTGCATTCTGCCCTTTTACAATGGGAAATGTACAACCTGAAATTCTCTGAAGGAACAATTGAAATAAATTTGCTGATATTTGATTAATCTGGTCATTTTCTGATAGAATAATCCTGGATTTAGTTTTTCCATTATCAACTAAAACGACTTGTGCTGTTGCAGGAATATAACAACATGCTCCCAACAAACAAAGCAGCTGAAAAATAATACGGCGAATGATTCTCATAGCATTTCCTTTAATTAGTTTTTAGATAATACAATCCAAAAATATAAGATACTCAAGAAAAAAAACAGTTCTAAGTTTTATTAACAAAGAAAACTTAGAACTGATCACAACATGATATAAACAGCAAATAGCCCAAGCTCATTCAGTAATAAACTTGGGCCATTTTTTATTCAGTTTCAGTATAAATACCTACAGTATTAATATAAGGAGAATAATAAAGAGCTCCATGGAAAGTTACTCTTATATATTGCGCTTGTTTAGCCACAAGAAGAAGAATGTAACTTGTCTTATTTGCAAATCCTGAAGCTACACCAAGATCCTCATATTTCTCTCCATCATTACTTATCGCTATACTTGCACTTTCCGAAGAATAAAACCATTCATAGAAATGTAAAGCAATAGTTTTTATATTCTCTTGTTTTCCCAAATCGATATCAAGTATGCTGCCATCCGGAACATAATCATACAAGTCGCTAGATTGTCCATTCAAAGTAAAACTCCAACCCGAATGGTCATTTATTACAGAACCTACCGGTTTGTCTACACAAGATAAAAATCCGACAAGTGCTGTTTTATAAACAATATATATAACTTTATTCTCGCCTATATCTGCTCCTACTCCATCAACATTCGTGATTGTCACTGGAATAACATAGTTAGTACCCAGCTGCACAGAAGCCATATCATCCGAAAAACTCAAGGCAACACTCTCTTCCGGAGTTGTTTTTCCTTGTTTAATCATTATTGTCGATTGCTTCAAACTTGCACTAGTCAGTAAAGAATAATCTGTGCCATGCAATGCATTATACGTTCCAACTAATGCCGGATTAATAGCAAGAGTAACTTTGGTGTCACCATCTGCGGCCCATGCCGATTTTAAGATACCGTCAAGCTTCCATTCACTGCTTAAATTTGTAAATCCTTGACTATACTGATACTCTAACAGATATTCTTTACTTGAAGTCAGTGTGACATGATTTGGTTTGTAAGTCGATTCAAATGTCAAGAATATCTTACTATTACTTTCACTCGCTGATACTCCTGTTCCATTAATAGAAGTTATAGCAATCGGGAGAATATAATTTTCCGATCCGTTCTTAAATTCTTCCATATTAGTATAATGCACTTTTAAAGTATCTGCAGAGATATATTCCCCTTGTTTTATATACAAAGTTGCATTTTCCAGTTCTGCATTTTGTAAAGCTACATAGCTCGTTCCATATTCACTGTTGTATGCATCTACCAATGACCTGTCAATAGCTAATTGGATGGTCAAATCTTGTGGTGCAGGTTTAGTACACCTGACAGGAGACAAAATATGTTCGGTGGCGATTTCTTTCAAAAAAGTTCCGTCTCCTTTATACTCTAAAGTAGCATTTGTTTCACTTGGTTTATAAATATAGACATAATTGATATCATACGGATCTGTTGCTTCGTCATCGTCACATGCTGTGACTAATGGCAATGACATAGCAAAAAATGTACTGTATAATATATATTTAAATAATGCTTTCATATCATACTGTTTTAAATTATTGAGCAAATGAATATGTTTCCCATGTCACCTTTTGACGGTTTTCGTTACCTAGGTTAGAATTGCCAATTTCCACATCATGACCATTACCGGTTACATCGTGTAGTATTGTAGCTCCTTCACCTTCATTCATTGGCAGATACAACAACAAATTCTTGTCTGTATAGTCAACTTCGGTATACATAGATTTCTTTATCTGATTAACTGTGCGTGTAACTTTCCAAAAACGAACCTGACACATTTCACAGAAATCCGGAAAATATTCTTCTCCTGAAGAAATCATCTGAAATTGATCAATATTCATCGGTTGTCCTATTGAAGAAGATAATGAGGCAACTACAGTACCATTTTGGTACAATAAAGTAGTACCGGATGCTGCATCATAACTCACTGCAAAATGATACCATTTTTGTGCTTCTAAACCTTTTCCCTTAGTTGGATCACCTGTATCAAATTGAGACCCCATCGTTTTTACTTGTAGGAAATTATTTTTATAGCTACCATTCTCGGAATAGATTAAGTCACCAAACCGTATATATAGTTCTGTCCCTGAACCTCCTGAGTTTATTATAGCCTGATTATTCTTAGTATATCCACCGTTCCCTGATTTAGAGGTGACTTTACTCCACCATTCCAATGTATAATTTGGCAAAGCTAACCCCCAAGCTCCTTCCGGGGCTGCATGCATACCATTATACCATGTTAATTTAGGAACAGCTTGTTTCAAAGGCTTCACAAGAACCAATAAAAAACTGGAAGAGGATTCCGACTTCTCAATACCTCCTTCCACATTCTTAATACTGATGGGAATTGCATATTGAGCACCGCCTTCAGCTTCAAAACTTTTAATATCAACATTCACAGGATCTGCACTTACAGAACCTGCTTCAATTGTCACTGATTCAGGAAATGATATATATTCTTTAGGAGGCATTTTATAATTAGTTTCATTCTTCTTATTATAAGCATCTAATACAGATTCGTCAATAAATAAATTAGCTTTTATTGTTTGATTAATAATATTCACCAAACGTACAGTTAACGAAGTACGCGTCGTACCCTCTGTCAATGTCAATTCTTTAGTTTTGGATGTAGACGCTTCATTTATATAGACTAAATTATCTATAACATCATACTTAGCATTTTCACATGCAGTATGGACCAGTGCCAGTACCCCAAATGCCATTATTTTAAGTAAAGATATTCTCTTCATTGTTTAACCCTTTCTTTTAGTTATTAATAGGAGGATTCTGTGCAGCAATAGCTGCACGCACTGTGGGATAATCAGGATTTCCAGGATAATCATACTCAATATGATAAGCCCCCATACCTGCATGTTCTATTCCACAAGCCGGATGATAGCTCTGTTGCTCGGTAAAGTAATGCTTATCCACTGCTCTTTCAAAAGTTGCAGTCACAATAGATTTCCCCATAGCTTCTTTAAAGACATTAGGGTGACTTCTACGTACAGCTTCAAAGAAAGAATCCAATCCAGAATGTCCTAGTTCATAGGTCTGCCAAGCTATATAATCAAGACTTAGAACTGTTTCCTCTGAAAGCACTTCATAAAAGCTCAACCAACCTGCACCACCAGGGATATCAGCAACCAACATTTTCCCCGTCTTATCAAACTCCTCACGTAAAGTCTTCATAAACGCATTGGGTACTGATGGCATACTGGAGTTCATTAAAGTCCCCCAATCCTCAATATCATAATCAAATCCATCGATATTATATTTGTTACATGTATCTACAATAGCAAGTGCATATTTCTTAGCAGCCTCAATGCAAGATTGCTCATCTTTAGGATCAAAGCCCCAAAACGCTTCCTTCACTGCATCATCGTTACCCCCCGGTGTGAGATTATCACCAATATCTCCTGCGCGCCAACAAAGCACTGCTCTGGAACCCTTAGCCTGAAAGTCTTTTAAATCAGCCTGTTGCTCAACCGTCAGATTTCCCCAACAGAGCCAAAGGCTCACAAAATCCGTACTGTCCGGTAATCCACATAAAGCATATTGCATGGAAGAACCTCCCTTACCTGCCCAGTTACCAAACCAGCCAAACATAATCTTATGTGGAGAGTTAAAATAATCCTTCAAATTATTTTCATAACCTTGCGTAGGAGGTTCATAATAATCTTTCGCCTCTATGTCGGTCCAATCACTACATGCGATATTTAAGAATCCCTGCGAAAAAAAGAGAGAAATTCCTATTCCGTATATTATTTTTTTCAATTTGCTCGTTTTCATAATAAAAATTATTTTAACGTTCTGATTTAATTTTTCTTAGCCCACCAAAGATCTGTGGCAGAGTTATCTGCACCACCTAACATTGATACAGCTGCTTTCACATTTGCATTATTCGTATTATATTCTGACTGAGGGAAAGGCAAACGACGCATACCACGCTGCACTGTCACCCCATCTGTATTCAGATTATTCACGATAGGGAATAGTTTAGGATAACCTGTACGACGAATGTCAGCCCACGTTTCCCAACCATTCGGAAAATTGGCAATCCACTTCTGAATCAAAATACGCTCCAAATTCTCTGTAACACTTGCTGATTCATTATATTTCGGAGTTACAGTTGACACTGCTGCTATATCCTTACCTGAATCCGAAGGATCACTGTAAGCAGCAGGAACCTTTTCACTTTTCAAATAATCGCCAATAGTAGCTTTACGTTCTTCCATAGACACTGTCACTCCTGCGTCATAAAGTTCTTTGGGAGTTCCTCCCATATTCCATTTATACATCAATGCAGCTTCTGCACGTAAAAAATAAGCTTCAGATGCAGACATAATGAGCAATTCATCATCTATACCAATATTCAGGCGGGAGAATTTTGTATAATTTGCCTGAGTTGTAGCACTTTGGTAAATACCATTTCGCACTCCTATTTGTCCTCCACCGATAGAAGCATCTGCTTCTGATGCATATTTAGCCAAACGAGGATCATTATAACCGCTTAAATATGAAGTGATATTAGCACTGATACGAATTTCATTCCATGAAGAAGTAACACGATAATATGGATTCATACCGTCATTATATTTACTATATGCAGCATCTGATGCAGATGTCATCACACCAATTACATCAGAAACAGCTTCTTCTGCTTTCTCCTTGGCAAGTGCTGGAGAAACACTAGAAATGCGCATTGCCATACGAAGCTTTAAAGAATTGGCAAATTTCACCCATTTGTTAAAATCTCCATTAAATACAAGATCGTATTCTGATAAAGAACTCATATCTTCATTACCTAACACTGCTACTTTAAAAGCGGAAATCGCTTCATCCAAATCATCAAACATGTGTTTATAAAGATCCTCCATATTGTCATATTCTACAGTAAAAGCAGTTCCTGTAATTTGAGAATAAGGAATCGGTCCATAACAATCACTAATTTTAAGTGAAGCTGCCACACGAAGAATCTGTGCCCATTGATAAGCCAATCCTTTGCCATCAGAAAGATCACGTATCTGGAAATATCCGGTATAAATCTGTGGCATAGTAGTATCAAACATATTTCCATACCACCCAACTCTTGGATTGTAAGTATAATAATTACCTCCATTACCCCATTGGGCGATACAAGTAATTTCTCCACCATATTCAGATCCAATCATCTGATCCAACATCTGTGAATTGTTCTGTTGTCCTTGTACTAATGCAGGAATCATGCTTTTAATCAATGATCCGGTGATTGCATTATCACCCAGCATTTGGTCAGGTTTAGGTCCAAAGGGATTTGTATTATACTCTTCAAATTTATCGGTACAACCTGTTCCTAGTGCTACTAACAAAGTATACACAGACAGTTTTGCAAACTTCTTTATTATCTTATTCTTTTTCATAATCTAAACTAGAATGTTAGTTTGACATTAAATCCGAGACTTCTCAAACTAGGTTGTTGAAAATAGTCAACCCCCTGATAGAAATTACTAGTGACAGAAGATGTACTTTCCGGATCATAAGGTGCTTTACAATAAATCATCCATAAATTCTTTCCTGTAAGCCCCAGTGTCATATTTACATGATTTTTGAACCATGTTTTAGGAAGTTGGTAGCTCAAGCTCAGTTCAGAAAGGCGAATATTCGTTGCACTATATGTATAATAAGTACCAACAGCGGTAGTTACTTTACTATAATATTCCTCAGCATCCACTTTACTGTCTCCAACCCATACACCGCCTGCCTGACGAGCAACTGCAGAACTTTCAGATACACCATATTTATCAATCATGGCTTGTGTATCCGATACAACTAATCCTCCAAAACGCCCGGTGAATGCAAATCCAAGATTCCATCCCTTCCAAGCAACACTACCATTCCATCCCAAATAATATTTAGGAAGAATAGAGCCAACCTTGCGGTATTCCGTATTTTCAATAGCCAAACTTCCATTAGAGGGGTCTTTCCAAATATATCCATTAGGAGACTGACGCAAACGCTGATTGATATAAATATCTCCCATTGATCCGTTTTCATAGAGTCTTAAAGTCGGACCACCACTAGTTCCCAATGTTCCTTTTGAGTAATACTCCATTTCGATAGCTTCGCCGGTTTCCGGATTGATGGCACCATTCGCTAAACTAACGATCTTGTTTTGATTAAGAGTGTAAGTGAAATTTGTAGATACCTTCACTTTATCAAATGTATCAGAATATCCTAAAGCCAGCTCAATACCCTGATTCTGAATATTACCAGTCTGCACAATATTATTCTTATATCCAGATGAAGCCGATGCATCAACATAGAATGTCTGATTGAAGGTATTAGAACGATAGAAGGTCATATCTAAATTAATACGGTTGCCAAGGAATTTAGCATTGACGCCTAGTTCCCATGATTTTGTATTTTCTGGTTTCAGATTAGTATTATAATGACTTGCAGGATATTCATATGTATTTGTTTGCTCATTATAAGTATATTGCATTTGGGTAAGGTATCGATTAGGGGAAGAAGCGACCTCCGCCCACGAACCACGAACTTTCAAATAAGAAATAGCTTTTGGTAGCTTTACAGATTCACTAACAAGCCATGACAGACCAACAGACGGATAAAAGTAGAAACCTTTGCTGGTAAAAGCTAATTGAGATGCCCAGTCATTACGCCCAGTGACAGTCAAATACAATTGATGATTCCATCCTAATTCTGCACTTGCAAAAACACTTTGTACTTGATCATGCCATTTTGATTCATTACGCTTGGAAGTATTGACATTAATATTGCCATAATGGAAGAAATTAGGAATTTGCTCCAATCCTCCTTTTAGATACATAGCATCTTCCTGAATATCATTAATAGAAGCACCAACAGTTGCATTCAATGAAAGTTTGTCATCAAAGAAATTCTTATTTATGCTAGCCATTACATCAGCATAAACAGACCGATCATTTTGTTTAGTATGTCCATAATAACCTTTAGAACTACTTTCTGTAAAAGTACCTCGTGTACTAGCATAATACTTTTCATAACTATCGCTATCTGAATTATCCACACGTACTCGCCCTGTTACATTCACCCAATCTGTTATATCCCATTTCAGACTAGCATTAAACATATAACGACGTTTAGAAAGCTCATTCTGCATTCGATTCATAATCCAATATGGGTTTTGCATATCCAAATCAGTACCAAATATAGATTCCGGCCAATATTGTACCATAAGGTTTCGAGCCTCACTATAGCGTTCATACATCTGTACTTCCTGAAAGTTTTCACCTCGTGGAAAAAGATAAAGAGATACCAAGGGATTAAAATATTGTCCACTACCTACCATATTCTTATTATTTTGAATAATATATTGAGCTCCCAAATCAAGACTCAACTTATTATCACAGAATTTAGCGGTATTACGAATAGAGAAATTATAGCGGTTATAAGCATTATTAGGTAAGATACCTGTAGAGTTTGTAGTAGAGACAGATGCGTAAGTTTGATTTTGTTCAGTACCAGTGGTCAACGTGAAACCATTCATCTCCGTCATTCCCGTATTGAAGAAGTCAGATGGATCAAAGTTGCTAGGAGTATCCATCAAGCTCCCCCAACTGCCTAACTCTCCTTCACGATTACCATAAATATTCTGAAACTTCGGCATCATCATCGGAGATGAAAAACTTGTACTATTACTATAAGAAATTTGCACTTTTCCTACAGTACCTTTTTTAGTAGTGATAAGAATAACTCCATTAGAAGCATCCGAACCATACAAGGCTGCAGCGGAAGGTCCTGTTAAAATTGTCATGCTCTCAATATCTTCAGGATTAATATCAGCTACGCTATTAGATCCTGGCTGTTTGTTCATCGTACCTCCAGCATTATCTCCTGAATTTACATTAAACATTGGAATACCATCAATAACATAAAGTGCATTATCATTTTTCTCCAAAGACTTTGTACCACGCATAACTACACGAGCCGCAGCCCCAGCACCGGCTGAAGAAGCATTTATTGTTACGCCAGCTACTTTTCCTGATAAAGCATTAATAAAGTTAGCATCCTTTATATTAGTCAATTCATCTCCCTTTACTTGCTGTACATTATAACTCAACGCTTTTTGTTCACGTTTGATACCCAACGCAGTAACTACTACTTCGTCCAAGGTTTGCGTGTCTTCACCCATTGTGACTTTTAGGGGTTGGGCGTTGGCAAGCGTGATTGATTGGGAGAAACTGGAGAAAGGAAATAAAAAGAAACTTTCAAAATACTATAGGCATCCTACTATTAGGATTTGAACAGCATTATAATGTCTTCAAAAATACAAATTAAAGATTTTTTTTAATGTACATGTTTTTTAGGTTAGATATTTACAAAAAGAAAGCTGACTCATTTTACTGCGTCAGCTTTCTTATCCGTATTATTTATCAAACTTTAAACTTGTCATTCATTCGGAATATAAACATAAAATGCTGTTATATCTACACGAGAAGGCACTTTTATCATTTGGTATTTTAAATACCGTGCTGTGACTGGAGCTATGAAAATGACATTTTGCGTGCCGCCTTTAATATCAAGAACACCCATAGACTTCCATACACTTCCATTATCGGAAGAAAATATCTCAATTTGAGTAGGTGCATAAGCAGAAGCCCAGTGTTTAGTCTGTATCCCTTTTATTGTTTTAACTGTTTTAAGGTCTACTGTCAACCAAAATGGGATTCCATTAGTTGCGACATCGCTTCCACCATTTCCAATAACAGAATTTGAATTTTGATTTTCTACTCCGTCTTGGAAAGTAAAGCTCCATTCGGTTTTGGCTGTCCAAAGCTTACTATCTGCCGGAGTACCACTTCTTAGATTACAGAAAGCTGATTTATTAATAACAGCAGGTAAAGTTTTTAAGTTACTACTAATAGTCGTATTTCCATTGCTTGTACTTATATTTTTGATCGAGATACTAAACGAGTAACTGACTTTATCATCAGTAGTACCAAATATTGTTCGATCCACTTTTGCTGTAACCTCTTCTGATACTTGTTGCCCTGCTTTAATTGTAACCTGAGATGAACTCAAAGATATTTTACTTACATCAAGCCCTTCTGCATCACTTTTAACATCCAATGAAACAATAATATCTTTTGATACAGGTTTTTGAGTCTTGGCTGCAAAAGTCATGCTTATCTCATCTCCTCCAATCCCTTCTGCATCATGAGTTAGATTGAATGTTTTTACATTGCTTACTAAGTAGTCCTCTCTTTGTAGATATACATAGGTAGCATTCCACTCATCAGCTTCTTCATCATCACTACAAGAAGTGACGAAGGGAGCAGCTCCCAAGGATAGAGCTGCCATAAGTATTAGTTTATAGAAATTCTTCATAATCAATTAGCTTTAATGATTTTCATCTTATTTATCGAAACGGACATCTTTCTCCCATTTTAGTTCATCTTCAACTGTCATGTCTCGTCCTTGCCCGGTACAATCTTCAAACATATTTCCCTGTCCCTCATCTAGCTTCCAATATCCCATCAGATTCGGATCTGTAGATTTTACAGCATAATACATATTAGAAATTATTTGAGTAGGAGTAATAGCTTTTCTCCATAAACGTACTTGTGCCAATTTACAATTATTTTTAAAATAGGTAGAACCACTGCATACCATTTCAAGGAATGTAAATGTCAAAGGCCCACCTTTGGTCTGTAAAGTCACATCTTTTACTCCATTTATGTAAATTGTGAGTAATCCGGAAGCATCATGAACAAATGCCACATGGTACCATTTATTGGGTAAGAAATGAGTAACAGTATTGACTTGTGATCCAAGCGTTTTTATCTGTAACAAGTCATAATCAATCATAGCATCTCCAAAACGAATATAAATATCTTCAGAATTAAATATGGCTTGATTATTGATGCGGAATCCATCCATCTGCACCCAGAATTCAAGGGAATATTCTGTAACACTTTCATTCCACTTTTTCTCTTTATCAGTACTTGGATGATTTTTCCAGTTCATCACTGGCACCGCTTGAATTAATGGCTGATTCAGCAAAATTAAATATTTGCCGGAAGTACCAATTGTCGAAACATTACCTTTGGTAACATTAATAGCAATCGGTATAGCGTATGATTCCCCATTAGGAGTCGCATAAGGTTTAATGGAAAAGTTTGTTGCTTCTGCACTTACATCGCCAGCTTTGATTTTTACATCTTTGTTAAAAGTGTAATAATTCTCCGGTAATACTTCATACGATGTAGAGTTTGCTGCATTATACTCTTCCAAAATAGAAGGATCAATTACCAAAGTTGCTTCTACATCTTCTGCCAATGCTTCTGCCAAACGAATATTGAGAGATGTGGTTGTGACATTCTCCGGATCGGCCGTAATCTTCTCAAAGCTTCCACTTTCCGCCTCTGAGAAATAGATTGCGTTGTCTAATATTTTATAGTCGGCATTATCGCATCCAGTCAAGAAAGAAACTAGAGCCGCACATGCTATAAAATAGTTCTTTATATTATTTCTTTTCATTTTTCCAGTATATTAAGTTATTTAACAGAAGGATTCATGATTTGTATAGCTGCACGAAGCCATTTATACTCCGGAGTAAATGGATAATCATATTCCATGTGATATGTACCGACTCCCCCTTTACTAACCTTTTGATCATCTATTATTGGTGTCCACCGAGCCATACCTTCAAGGGACTGCATTTTATTTCCATAGCGATCAGTAAAAGCAACACCACCATCTTGTGCAAAAGATTCAAAGTTTTCTGTTACAATATATTTCTTTGCAACTTCTTGAGGTGATAAATAGCCATCAAAATTATCAATTGTTGATTTTAGCCTGGAATCTAAATTTGCATCTCCCGAGCATTCATAAGCCTGTACTATAAAGTAATTCATGCATTCTCCTCTTTCAGAAGGCATTGATTGAGGTTCACCATCTATTACTAATATTTTTTCACCTCCTGATTTCGGACCAAGATATTTACTTAATTCGTCAATGAAAACAGACATTCTTTTAGGGTAGTTAGCTAAGCTGCCCCATTTTCCTTGATAGTTAGGCTCATAGTCAATATCAAAACCGTCATAGTTATATTTAGCGATCGTATCTATGATTTGTTTTGCATATTTACGGATAATGGTTTCTTGATCAGGAGTTACCTCTGTATCAATCATTTCCCATCTTTGGTAAGGTCTGTCCGGTATCAATTCTCCTTCCCATCCCCAATATTCTTGAATAGTTTGTCCTTCAGGAGTTAATTGGTCGCCCAAGTTATGTACGATAAAGCAAAGTAGGAACTTCGTACCTTTTACCTTTTGGCAAAATCTCAAGTCTGCATCCTGATCAGGAGTGATATTCTTCCAATTTCCCCAAATAGAAACCAGATCGACACTATCCGGAATCCCTCTCATACTATTTACCAGTGAAGCACCTACTCCTGTCCAGTTACCAAACCAGCCGAAAGAGATTTCATGATCACTTTTTTTATACTCACGCAAAGCTTCATAATAACTATCTGTGGGTGGATTGAAAAAGTCTTTTGATTCGACTTCCGTCCAATCGCTACATCCCCAGAATATACCTCCAAGCAATGCTACAAGTGCTATATAAATGTATCTTACTTTCATATTCTTTTACTATTAAATTAAAACATTAGTTTTTCTTAGCCCACCACAAGTCAGTAGCTTCATTATCGGAACCACCTAATAAACGTATTGCTGTTTCTACATTAGCTTTGTTGTTATCCTTCTCTGACTTTGGGAATCTTAAACGACGTTGCTGACGTTTTGAATCAACGCAATCACTTAAATTATCTACAGCAGGGAAGATTTCCGGATATCCTGTTCTTCTGTAGTCAGCCCATCCTTCAAATCCTAATGGGAAATTGGCAATCCATTTTTGTGTGATGATACGTTCTAATTTTTCTGCATCAGATGCCCCCTCATTCCAGCTAACAGTTATAGTCGTTTTAGGAACATAACTGCACTTACCCGGTTCTACAGGAGAGTTGAATGCTGCAGGAGTACTTTCAGTGTCTTTTATATAGATTTCAGCTTCATTAGAAGAAATCCCTCTTTCACTAAAAGACAACTTAATACCTTCTTCATAGAAGTGTTGTGCAGTGCCACCCATATTCCAACCTTTTAATGCACCTTCTGCACGTAAAAAAGCAGTTTCAGAACAATAGAAAATAGTGATAGGGTCTGTCTTTTCATATTTAGGTTTTGAGAAATTGGCATACGTAGCAGGCTTTGCTCCTTGTATGCCTGAACGCATACCCACATACGTACCATAATTTCCACCAACGGTAGATGCAGTAAAATAAGCAGAACGACGCGGATCATTATAACCATTCATATAGCTTGCGATCGTAGCATTTACGCGAATTTCGCCCCAATCGTTAGCAACTAGTTGATATGGGTTAGGTTCGGCACCGACACTACACATTGCATTATCTGAAGGAGTTTCAATCAGTCCTCCATTATCTGCAACAGCCTCTTCAGCCTTTTTCTGGGCCAAAACGGGATCAGCAGAACTTATACGCAATGCCAATCTTAACTTCATGGAGTTAGCAAAACGTACCCATTTACTATAATCACCATTAAATACAGGGTCATATCCTTCAAGCGGTTTCATACCACCGGTTTCTGTAACATATTCTTTTAGTATATTGATTGCATAATCAAGATCTTCAAACATATGTTTATACACGTCTTCTTGAGAATCATACGGAGTAGCAGCAACCCCTTTAGATACTTGACTGTAGGGAATTGGACCGTATGCGTCGGTTACACGATGCATGGTGTTCACGCGAAGTAATTTAGCCATTGCCCAGAAGTGTCCTTTTTCTCCAGTGGCTTCCTGAATTCTATAATAGTTCGCATAAAACTTTTCAAATGGAGTATTAAATGGAATTTGATTCCAATTATCATCGGCATTGTAGGTGTAGAAGTTATTTACTCTGCCCCAGTCCTGTGACATTGAGAGATATCCTCCGAATGGTCCCCCTACCATCTGATCAATCATCTGATTATCATTTTGCTGTACATTTACTCCTGATGTAATCATTGTAGTGTAAAGCATCGGCGGATTCAGATCATGAGGCTGATAAGGATTTGTGTTGTAATCCTCAAAATTAGAAGTGCATCCACAGAATATAGGAGCTAATGCTGCAGCTGCAATCGTTTTTATTATTATTCTTTTCATAATTCAACTTGTATTAGAACTGGAATTTTAAGTTAAAACCAATGTTACGAGTACTTGGCTGCATGAAGTAGTCTACACCTTGGTAGAAGTTACTAGTTGTAGAAGGAGTCAATTCCGGATCGAAAGGAGCTTTACAATAAATCATCCATAAGTTTTTTCCAACAATACCGGCTGTAATTCCTACTTTGTCATTAAACCACTTTTTAGGAAGTGTATAACTTAAACTTAATTCTTGCAAACGAACGTTCGTAGCACTATACAGATAATATTCGCCAACACCACCGGAAGAACTACCGATTGTCTGATAATAGCTCTGTGCATCTACATAACCATTATTAATCCATACACCACCTGCATCACGGGCATCAGCAGTAGTTTGAGAGACGCCATAGTAATCAAGAATCCCCTGAGTATTGGATACAACTAAACCTCCTACACGAGCAGTTAAAGTAAAACCTAAGTTTATGCCCTTATAAGTAAAGTTGTTGCTGAATCCTAAATTACATTTAGCATATAAACTACCTACTTTACGTGGTTCCGGATATTCTGCAATACTAACTTTACCCGTTTGGGAATCGACTTTTATATTTCCATTACCATCAGTTGCCAAATGTTTCTCTACATAAATATCTCCCATACCTCCGTCTTTTCGTAGAATAATCACAGGTGCATATCCAGCAGCCCCTAATGTAGCGACACGACGTTCTTCATCAGCAATCAATTCACCTGTTTCAGGATCTTTAGCACCTTCCATCAATTCTTTGATCTTGTTACGATTCATGGTGAAAGTAAAGTTGCTATTCCACTCAACATCGCCAAACTTATGCCTGTATCCTATACCCATTTCAATACCATAGTTTTGTACATTACCACTTTGTACTACAGCGGTAGAGAATCCACTGGCTGAAGATTGGCTAATTTGGAATGTTTGATTATATGTATTTGACTTATAGAATGTGAAATCAAAGCTTAAGTCATTCCAAAATTTAGTATTTAAACCGATTTCCCATGATTTCGTTCTTTCTGGCTTCAAATTGACAGCCGGACGGGTAGAAGAAGTACTCCATTGATGTGATTGTTCTAAAAACTCAAATCCCGGATTGGATAAGAAACGATCAAATGAAGATGCAACAGAAGTATATGAACCACGGATTTTGGCATAAGATATAAATTCTGGCAATTTAATCATCTCAGTCAATACTGCAGACAAACCTACAGAAGGATAGAAGAATGAAGAATGATCCGTAAATGCTAATTGAGATTCCCAGTCATTACGTCCTGTCAAAGTTAAATATAACATACTCTTCCAACCAATTTCCAAATTGGCAAAAATACCTTGAGATTGATCGTGATAACCATATTGCTTAGGTTTATAATTAGAGGTATAATCTAAATTATTTAAAGTAAAGAAGTTCGGTATACCAGCTAAATTACCTTCGCCACCAGCTTGTTCATACTTTAAGTCCTTAATAGATGCACCGATGTTAGCATTAATACTAAAATCATCAATACGTTTGTTTATATTCAACATAGCATCTGCGTAAATATTCCGGTCAGTACGGGTTTGGTCTGAATAAAAACCATTAGTTCCGGAGAAGTTGCCCAATGTTGAAGCAAAACGTTTCTGAGTTAGTCTATAATGTGAATTATCTATTTTCACACGACCGGAAATGTCAATCCAATCTGCAATTTTATAAGTCAGATTTCCATTAATCATATAACGTTGCTTTTCAGTTTCGCGATTCATACGTTTCATAATCCAATAAGGGTTCTGTAAACTCATACCTTGGTGGCTATATGGCCAGTATTGAGTCTTAACACCTAATGCTTCATTATAACGTTCGAACATTTGCACTTCTTCAAAGCTATCACCACGAGGGAATAGATAAAGAGCAGGGAGCGGATTAAAATATTGCCCCTGAGATATCATATTTTTATCATTTTGAACAATGTAACTAGCACCAACGTCTAATGTTAATTTATTATTCAAGAAACTAGCCGTATTCCGAATAGAGAAATTATAACGACTATATGAGTTATTGGGTAGGATACCAGTAGAGTTTGTAGTAGAGGCTGAAGCGTAAGTTTGGTTTTTATCTGTACCGGTAGAAAAAGTTATTGCATTAATAACGTTTGCACCTGTATTAAAGAACTTTTTCGGATCATACCTCAAAGATGTTTTATCACCCCAGCTTGCAAATTCACCAGACTTATTACCATAGGTATTTTGCATCTCAGGCATAATATATGCATTAGAAAATGTAGTGTTATTACTTACGGTTAATGTAGTACGTTCTGCTTTTCCTTTTTTCGTATTAATAAGTACAACACCATTTGCTGCTGCATTTCCATAAAGAGCAGCTGCTGACGGTCCGGTCAACATGTTTATACTTTCAATATCATCAGGATTGATATCAGCTACACCATCGGATCCTGCCTGAGTTGCAAACTGACCTTCGCTTTCACCAAAGCTTACGTTAAACATTGGAATACCATCAATTACATATAAGGCATTGTTGTCTTTTGTGATGGATTTAGAACCACGCATAACAACACGTGCAGCACCGCCAGCACCTGTTGCACCACTGTTAATCTGGACACCGGCAACTTTTCCAGCTAATGAATTCATGAAATTGGCATCTTTCACAGTTGTCAACTCATCACCTTTAACTTGCTGCACATTGTAACTTAATGCCTTCTGTTCACGCTTAATACCCAATGCGGTTACAACTACTTCTTCTAATGTTTGAGTATCTTCTCCCATCACTATTTTTAGTGGTTGTGTATTAGCTAATGTGATTGATTGGGAGATATGCGGAGTAGTATGAGAGAAGAACATCTCATACTAAATATAACCATTGATATTTGTATTTGATAATTTGTATATTTGTGTAAATATATGAATTGTTGAGTGGATAGTTCTGTCTCTTTATTTATGTTGTTATTATTTACAATGTATAGTAAAAACAAAGGCTGCCTCATTCCAAAGGCAGCCTTTTCTATATGTACAATTTATTGTAGTTTGTTGCTATTCTTGCGGTGGGAATATAAACCCGTTCCCTTTGTTATCATCAAAAGAATAACTTGATGGCTTGGGTAAATTCTTACCATTCTTACTCCAGTCCCAAAGCAGAGTCTCATCCTCTGTAATTTCTCCGGTAGCACTATCCCTCTTCTTCCCATTCAATGGATAATAAAGCAGTAAATTGTCATCGTCAGGATTTACCATCTTCCATATATTCGAAGCTATCTCTTGCGAAGTTCTGGCCGTTTTCCAAAAACGAACCTCACGAATCAGCTCGTTTGAACCACCAATCCAAAAGCCAATCAATCCATAAGGACCTGTTCTGATTTCCCGGTCAGCAACCAGCACTCCGTTCACGTATACATAATTTTTTTGACCATCATATACGAAAGCTAACATATACCAAGTGTCAGGCTGTGCAGAGAATTTGTCAGCGGGAACATCAATCTGAGAGCTTCCCGTCTTAATTTGTAATTGATTAGGGTTAATAGTTACATCACCGAAACGAGTATAAATCTCATCCATAGGACCAGCATTGGCAACCAATTTAGTTCCACAAATAGAACGATTGTTACTTTTGTAACTAGCCCTGTTGACCATAACTTCCATTGTCCATTGATCAACTTTGAAATCGTTAGGGAACATTTTATCATCCTCGCTCCCCGAACCACTTCCACTTGTACTTATCCGGAGCGCTTTTGTATTCACTCTTTGCTCAAGTACAAGTAAAGTCTCTTCTTGCCCTCTGATAATATTCACGTCACCTCCTGTAATACGTATAGGCAAAGCATAGTTACCTTCTAGTGAGAATTTTACATTCTTCAAAGAAATAGGAACATCCATCATTGCATAAAGAGGCATAAATGTTATTTTCTGTGAGATCTCATACATCTCTTTAGGAAGTACTATATAGTTAGTTCCATTTTTAGCATTATAAGCATCTAACTGAGCTTGATTACCAGCCTCCAATGTAACTTTTATTTCTTTAGTATCTTGAACAGCTAAAGCTACTTGCAGCCCTTTAATTTCCACATCTTTGCCTTCTTCCACAAAGCTTTGTAATACGCCGTTATTAGCTATATATACTCCTTGCTCACTTTGAAAATCATCCAAAGGATTTTTATATAACTCATTTTGACAACCTGTTAAGAATAACAGAACAGCTAAATAAATATTCTTTTTCATAATAGTCATTCTTTAATATTAATCGAACTTACCAGGATATACCTGATTACCAAAATACAAGGCTTTTCTCAACCATTTGTAAGGAGGGTCATTCGGGTAGTCATACTCCATATGATAAGTGCCTATACCACCTATTCTCTTACCACTGGGCAAATCGAGTGTTGCATAGTCAAGAATCTGATTCCCTTCCATGCTGTTCAATTCAGGACGTACACTTGTATAATAAGTTATACCACCAGTTTTCCACCCTTGTTCAAATTCTACGGTAATAATTGTTTTACGCTCCCAGTCGTCTAGATTCGGTTTATTTATTTTATAAATTACAGAACTAGTACTTGATTCCCAGTATGCCTGATAGATGTAATGATCAACCAATTTTGAAGTTTCTGTAGATAAGAGATCCGGCTGACCATCCATAACTAACATTCTTCCAGCAGGACGTAGGCGGGCACTTAAAGTTTCAATGAAAACCTGCATCTTATTATTACCGCTAGGACTGATTGTCTGGTAGTTTGCTAAAGTTCCGGAATGTCCATATCCAGGTTCGTAGTCAATATCAAAACCATCAAGATTGTACTTTTCAATACTATCACAAATAGCATTTGCATATGCTTTTACTCCTTCAATGAAGTTTCCTTGTCCCTTTTCTTCTACCCAATATTGCGTTGCATTCAATCCTTTAGGAGTCAGCTGATCTCCCAAATCTTGAATAATCCAACATAATAATGCCTTTCCTCCTTTCACTTCCTGGAAGAATTTCAAATCTGCTTTCTGTTCATCAGAAAGGTAACCTCTTGTTCCCCAGAGAGATACAAAGTCTACACTATCGGGTAACATCTTCAAATAATTTTGAGCGTTGTTTCCTTTTCCAGTCCAGTTACCAAACCAACCAAAGCCTTTCACATGAGGAGTTTTTCTATATTCTCTTATTTGAGCGAAATATTCACGCATGGTCGGTGTAAGATCTTCTTCGGTTTGGGCTTCTATTAGGGGAATCAGACGGTGCATTCCTTCTTGATTCTCAAAAACCTCTCTTTCTTCAGATGTCCAGTCAGAACAGCTTAGTATACTTAAGGCAGATATACCTATACACAAATACTTTAATAATTTCATAATTTTCTTTTCTTAAAAATGAATATCATTATTACTGATTAGGTTGTTTGGGCCTGTTTGAACGTACCCACCATAATTTAGTAGCTCCTATATCTCCACCTCCCAGCAATGTTGGAATTTCAGCCATATTAGGATTGGAATTATAGGCTGTAGGAGCAAATCTAAAGCGTTCAGGAACTCTGCAATCTTCTATTGAGGCGCCAATTCTTCCAGGAGCAGCTTCATCCATAGGTTTCATTAAATATGGGAAACCGGTTCTGCGATATTCGGTCCAGGCTTCCACAGCGTTCGGATATAGTGCCAGATATTTTTGCGTAATAATTTTCTGTAACTGTTCTTCTTGCTTACTCAAATTTCCTGTGTAATCATCCCATTTGGGTGAAGTATTTCCAATGCTTAAATCATGGTTATAAGTGCCATATTTGTAATTACTACCAGTGAGTCCGGTTGGTTTACCTGTTCCTGACAGGTATGTGGCAACTCCACTGACTCCTTGCTCTTGAAATGAAATATTTATTCCTTGTTCATAGAACGTTTTGGGGTCACCACCTATCAAATTGTATAGAGCAGCTTCTGCTTTCAGAAAATAAGTTTCGGATGCTCTGAACCAATATAAAGGAGAATTGGAATCTACTTTCGGACGCGATGCAAATTTTGCAGAATATGAGGTTTCCGATTTAGATTTACTATTCGTCGGTGCAACCGGAAAATAACCTGTTTGCGCCCAACTGCCAGAACCATATGTTCCTTCAGTAAAATATGCACTTAACCTAGGGTCTTTATATCCATCCAAATATCCCCAAATAGTGGCGCCCATTCTTGTTTCGTTATATTCATTGACAGATGCTAACATTGAATTCAGCAATGGCATTTTATCAGAACTTTTGATCTTTGCTTCACTTGAAATATCTTCGATAACACCGCCATTTTTAGGATCTAATGCTTTCGTAATATATTCTTTAGCCAAAGTCTCATCTATAAAATGTACTCTGACAGCTATTCTCAACATTAATGAGTTAGCCAGTTTTACCCAGTTTTGAACATTGCCATTGTATATCAAATCGTACTGAGCCATCACACTATAAGATATTGTATTCAGCAATTCTACTGATTTTGACAGATCAGCCAGCATGCTTCTGTAAACAACTTCCTGGCTGTCGAATTTTGGCGCAATACTTCCATCACCTGCTGAGTTATAAGCAATAGGACCGAAAACGTCTGTAGCTCGCAACCATGCTATATTTCTGACAATATTAGCAATCTCCAATATAGCTTGTTCTGATGGGGAATCCGAATCTTTAGCGATTTCATATATTTCATTCCAGGGCAAAAAGATTTGCGAGTAAAAGTTCTGATATGCATAATTCATTCTACTATCTGTAAAATTCCAATTAGCCTCATTATTAAATCCCCAATTATTATTATTGCCAAAATAACCAATATAGTTACCGGAAGATATCAAATCAGTATTTTGTAAATCATTTCCAGGTCCAGTTGTCAAACTAGGTGAACCTATAGGGATCACTCTTTGCTGCATATTCATGAAACGGGCACCATATTTAAGAGGACCTAATTCCCCATCGGAGACACCGTAAGGATTGGTATTGACAGCTTCATAATCACAAGCTGACATAGAACAAAGTGCCAAAAGCAGAATTATATATTTTTTCATATTCAATTCCTTTATTTATTTTAGAATCCAAATTTCAAACTCAATCCATAAGTAGACTGGCTGGGTAACATAAAGTAATCGTATCCTTGACCAAAAGTACCAGTGGAAGCTGTTAGTTCAGGATCATAAGGGGCCTTATTGTATATCATCCATAAATTAGTACCGTATACTGACAAGCTCAAATTATTAACAGTTCCTTTAAACCATTTATTGGGGAAAGTATAAGTTAGTCTGGCTTCCTGCAATCTCACATTAGTTGCTGAGTATGTATAGTAGGCATCCAAATTAGAAACTGCATCATAATAAGTTTTTGGATCAACTTTGAAATATCCTAATGATACACCACCTGCATCACGTGCATCTGCTGATGCTTCAGATACTCCATATCTGTCTAACATAGCTTGTGTTTTAGATATTACGATTCCTCCAATACGAGCTGTGAACAACAAGTTAAGATTAAATCCTTTGTAACTAAATCCATGCTGCCATCCCAAATTCCATTTAGGGTTCACGCTACCTAGCTTGTAGGGTGAGGTGGTTTCTGTAGTTAATGCCTGACCTGGCTGATAGTCTATATAATTATCACCATCTCTTTTTAGCCATTCATTTGCATATACAGTACCAATTTCTCCTCCTTCTCTCAAACGGAAACGCCCAACCTGAATATCCGTTAAATCTATCAAGGTATTTGTTACCGGATTCAAGACATCACGTGCCAATTGGATTATTTTATTTTTATTTGTCGTCGCAGTGAACGTTGTATTATAATTAAAATCACCAAATTTCTTGTCAAATCCTAAACTTAATTCAAGTCCTCTATTCTGAACATTACCGGCTTGTACAAACATATATTCAAAATTACTACCCAATGTAGCTTTCAGTAACTGATTATATGTATTTGAATGATAATACGTAACTCCGAAAGTTATTGTATTATTAAACCATTTGGAATCAAGACCTACTTCATAAGAACGAGTTCTTTCAGCTTTCAGATTGGAAATCGGATAATATTTAAAAGGTTTAAAGGTTCCTCCTTCAAGTTCGTGAGTGAGAGTTCCAGGAGTTAACCCTGTATAGGGGATCGGCGAACCTACCTCTGTATAGGAAGCTCTGACTTTCAGGAAACCTAAAGTTGGCTCTAATTTCTCTTTAATATTATTGGGTAACAGTTCAGTAACGATGGCAGACAAACCAACCGAAGGATAGAAAATCCACGGATCATCACTGTTTACCAATTGAGAAGGCTTATCGGCTCTCCCTGTCAAGGTTAGGTATAAGGCCGAATTCCATGATAACTCAGCAGAAGCAAATACAGCAAAATTTCTCCTGCGGCTGTCTCCACCAATTTGACTTGCGGTGCTCTGCGTCGGGTCTATATTACTATATACAAATTTATTCGGTACTAATAGCAACTGCCCTCCATATCCACGTCCTTTTGTATCATATTCTTCGAAAGAAGTTCCTGCATTGATCGTAGCATGATAGATTTCAGCAAACTGTTTATCGAAGTTTACCATTATATCTGCATATTTCTGTCGAAACGTCTCGTTAGAGTATGTATAGCGTCCGTTTGTACTAGCATATGTGTTTATGGTAGATGCATAACGTTTATCTTCCTTTTCAGTATAGGTATTATCTAAACGTACACGACCTGCCACATTCAAATAGTTGGTAATATCGTACTTTAAAGAGGCATATAACATATAACGGTCTTTTACTTCCGGACGAATGTTACGATAGGCAATCCAATATGGATTTTGTATATCCATACCAAAATCTCCGGGACTCCATTGCTGTTGAGAATATCCGAGTTCACTATTATAGCGTTCAAAATACTTCTCTTTCTCAAAATCTTCACCGCGCGGATATAAGTATGCGCCAACAATTGGATTAAAATAAGTTCCATAAGAAATCATATTGTTATAATACTCACGTATATAACTTGCAGATGCATCTAATGTCAGCTTATCATTCAAGAATTTAGCAGTATTTCTCAATGTCACATTGTAACGGTGGTACTTGTTATTGGGGACAATACCATCAGAATTTACAGCAGCAATCGAAAAATAAGTCTGATTCTTATCGTTTCCGGTTGAAAGATTAAATGAATTATTAAAGGTTGCCCCTAATTCAAAGAAGTCTTTAGGATCATACGATGATTGATTTTCCAGTTTATCTCCCCACGAATAATAGTTTCCTGATATTCCATATCTATTTTGGAATTTAGGCATTGTGAGCGGTGTCATAAACTCTACTGAAGAAGATACATCTATACGCATTTTTCCAGCTTCGCCTTTCTTCGTATTGATTAAGATAACTCCATTTGCTGCACTTGCTCCATACAATGCTGCAGCAGACGGTCCAGTCAATACTGACACACTTTCAATATCATCCGGATTGAAATTGGCGATACCTTCACCTGAAGTTCTGCCGCTTCCGAATCCTGTTCCGTCGCCAGTTCTGTCAGCTTGATTACCAATTGGTACACCATCAACTACATATAGAACATTGTTATCTCCGCTAATAGATTTGTTACCACGCATTGTAACACGAGTACTACCTCCTACACCGGAAGCACTGCGTTGTATATTCACACCAGCCACTTTTCCGTTTAGACTATTGACGAAGTTAGCATCCTTTACGGAAGTTAAAGCATCATTGTTAACTTTCTGCACATTATAGCTAAGTGCTTTTTCAGAACGTTTGATACCCAAAGCAGTAACAACAACTTCATCCAATTTTTGTGTATCTTCCCCCATTGTTATTTTCAATGGCTGGGCATTGGTCAACGTGATTGCTTGGGAGGCATAACCGATATAGGAGATTTCTAACACATCACCTTTGGCAGCTTGTATTTTGAAATTTCCATCCATATCAGTAATCGCACCAGTAGCTGTTCCTTTCACCAGAATGCTAACTCCAATTAAAGGTTCACCTTGTGCATCTGTTACTGTTCCCGTTGCAACGATTGGTGTTTTTTTCTGTTGTTCTACTTCTTTCTTAGTAGAAAGTACAATATGCTTATCGACTATTGAATAACTGATATTTGTTCCTTTAAACAGCTGACCCATAACGTTAGTCAGCGACTCTTTAGAAACTTTAATAGATATGACACGATTAATATCGACGTCATTTGTGTTGTATACTACTGACATTGAAGTTTGTTTCTCTATCTCTTTCAATGCAGTATTTAGAGGTACCTTCGATAGATTAAGGGTAATCATTCGTTCCTGCCCATAAGCTGAGGCAAAACTCGAAAACAATAAAAGGAAAAATAACAAGTATGGAAACTTGTGTTTTATAATTTCTTTCATCTTATTCTTTTTAATTAGAAATAGTTTTTAGGTAGTTAACAAACATGTGCGGGTAATAAATATAACCGCCACTCATACAAAGGATCTATGTATCTCTGTTTCTCATATTTATAAATTTAAAGGTTACACTAAAAATGATTTTTCATAAGCGCTTATTCATCAGTAATACATTTGATACTGCAACCATACTAAACGAAAATAAGATTTTTTTTCGTAAAAAATGGTTAGACTAAGCATTTTTTTGAAAAATAAATACATAATCATTTGATAAATAGAGCATTAAGTAGTTCTGAAAAACTATTCAATTTATTACATTTGCATGCAATTTGCATATATTCAAATAACAGATAGATATAAAGAATCATTTTATGTTCAAATATTCAAAAGATGGAGTTTCTGTATTGACCATATTAGACACCAGAAGGGCTAAAATTAATGGATTATTTCCAGTTAAAGTTCAAGTCGTATTTAGGAGAAAGCAGAAATATTATTCTACGGGGAAAGAATTGTCAAAAGAAGACTGGGATAGATTGTTAAAGGCAAAAAGTCAGTTATTAATGGAGGTAAGGACTGATATCGAAAGTAGTTTTTCTATTATAAAACAGCAAGTTAGCGAACTTATCCAAAAAGGAGAATTTAGTTTTGAAATATTGAGTATCAGACTTGGAAGGCATACGAAAGAAATCAATCTGCGTACAGCTTTCGAATTAAAGATGAAGGAATTAGAGGATAATGAGCAGGCAAGTACATATTTAAATTATCGAAGTGCTTTGAAGAGTTTAGAATGTTTTGGTGGTACCAATATTCCATTAGACAGAATTACTGTGGAGTGGCTGAAGCACTGTGAGCGGTTTTGGATTTCTAACGGTAAGAGCTATTCAAGTGTGAGTATTTATTTTCGAACCTTAAAGTGCATATTAAACCGTGCAGTACGAGATGGAATACTGAAAGAATCATCATTTCCTTTTGGAAAGAATAAATATGAAATACCAGAAGGACATGGTCGAAAGCTGGCTCTCACTCTTCCTGAGATAAAAAGAGTCATGTCTTTCCAGGATTCTACCAATGAATTAGAGGAATTTCGTGATTTATGGTTCTTCTCTTATTTATGTAATGGAATTAATTTTATGGATCTGTTATTTCTCCAGTACTCAAATATTGTAGATGGAGAAATCTGTTTTATACGTTCTAAAACATCCAGGACTACTAAACATAGTAAAGAAATACGTGCTACTATAACTCCTGAGATGTGGGATATCATTCATAAGTGGGGAAACCCTAATATAAGCCCACAAACCTATATTTTTAAATATGCCAAAGGGAATGAAGATGCTTTTGAAAAGATCAAATTAGTGCGTCGTATCGTTACTAAATGTAATAGAAAATTAAAAAAATAGCCCAAGGTACAGGTATTGCTCAACTGACTACTTATACAGCAAGACATTCATTTGCGACAGTACTAAAACGTGGTGGAGCCAAAACGTCTTATATTTCAGAAAGTCTTGGTCACTCTAATTTAGCTGTTACTGAGAATTATTTAGCATGTTTTGAAAAGGAAGAGAGGATTAGAAATGCTCGACTACTGACTAATTTCGATAATAAAATGTAAATTTGAATGGTGCATGCAAATTGTATGCACAACGCTACTTTTTGTGTTTATTGCATAGGCATAAAATAAATGAGTATACGATAATATGATGAATTATAGAAAAATCTCATTGTGTCTAATATCATTACAAGATATGATTAACCATATGGTTAATCATATCTTGTAATGTCGCATTTTATAAATAATAGAAAACATGAAATCAGTAAAATCAGCACATTCTTAAAAAAATGCATATTTAATGTGCCTATAATGTAATATATTACACTAAACTATATAAGAATTAGAAATAAAACCTTTATTCTTGATTTGTATTCAACGGCTTGATTTAAATAAACGTTATTAATAATTATATGGTTATTAAATCGTTTAAAATACAGGCGTTTTAATATAAATAACAATATATAGAATCATATTGTCATTTCAGAATCAAGCGAAAAATTAAATCAAATAGAGAAAAAGTTCTTTCAAAGTGCCCATATTTATCTTGGTTTTAAAGGAACTGGTGTTTCCTTTAAAACCAAAATGCCGTTCCTTTTAAACCAACGACTGCTCCGTTCGTATATTTTAAAGCTCTTTCATAGAATTGAAGATGGCATTTTTATGCACTAAGCAATTGTTTTATGCAAACACATCGCATAATCTTGCAATAAATTATACATTTTTTTTGCTATTTATTAGATTTCATAGACTTTGACTACCTGGCTATTCTTAAAAATAGAACATAAAGAAGTATGAAAACAGCTATAAATTCATTACTCCCAATCAATCACGCTTGCCAACGCCCAACCCCTAAAAGTCACAATGGGTGAAGACACGCAAACCTTGGACGAAGTAGTAGTTACTGCGTTGGGTATCAAACGTGAACAAAAAGCGTTGAGTTATAATGTACAGCAAGTAAAGGGAGAAGCTTTAACAGCGGTGAAAGATGCCAACTTTATCAATTCGCTTGCAGGTAAAGTAGCCGGTGTGCAGATAAGCAGCGGTGCTACAGGTGCCGGTGGTGCTACACGTGTTGTAATGCGTGGTATGAAGTCATTGACCAAGAATAACAATGCTTTATATGTGATTGACGGTGTACCTATGTTTAACACAGGTTCAAGTGGTGGTGACGGTCAGTACGGATCAATGGGTGGTTCTGATGCAGTAGCAGACTTAAACCCGGACGATATAGAAAGTATAAGTATGATGACCGGACCGTCAGCTGCTGCCCTTTATGGCTCTGCCGCAGCCAATGGAGTAGTCCTGGTTAACACAAAGAAAGGGAAAAAAGAAAAGATATCACTTACTGTTTCCAATAGTACGACCTTCTCCAAGGCATATATTATGCCTGAGATGCAGAACAGATACGGAACAAGTTCAGGCTTGTTCAGCTGGGGAGATCTGACAGATAAAAGATATGATCCGAAAGACTTCTTCAATACCGGTAGTAATATTATAAACTCCATTACATTATCGACAGGAAGCGATAAAAATCAGACTTACTTCTCAGCTTCCACGACAAATTCAGATGGTATTTTACCAAATAACAGCTACAACCGCTATAACTTTACCGCACGCAATACAACTAACTTCCTGAATGATAAGCTGACACTGGATATCGGTGCGCAATATATCATACAGAATAATACCAATATGGTATCTCAGGGACAATATTACAATCCCCTACCCGCTTTGTATCTGTTTCCACGCGGAGATAATTTTGATGAAATCCGCCTGTACGAACGTTACGATACAAATTACGGATTTATGAAACAATACTGGCCTTATGGCGACGGCGGACTGTCTTTGCAGAATCCTTACTGGACTCAAAACCGCATCAGACGTACCTCTGACAAAAAACGCTATATGCTGAATGCCTCTCTGAAATGGAAAGTTACAGACTGGTTAAATATCACCGGACGTGTCAATTTGGACAACTCGGATTATCGTAACAAAACAGAAAAATACGCTTCAACACTTGCCACTTTCTGCTCTGTCAATGGTGGTTTTGAAGATGCTATGCGTCAGGAACGTTCTTTATATACCGATTTAATGGCTACTGTTGATAAAACATTCGGAGATTTCCGTCTGAATACCAATATAGGTATGTCACTTTATCACACTTCCATGCAGACAATCGGCTTTGCTGGTGACCTGATTATACCTAACTTCTTTGCACTGAATAATATTAATTACGCTGCAAACTATAAACCACTACCGGACGGATACGATGACGAAGTACAAAGTATATTCGCTAATGTCGAATTAGGATGGAGAAGTCAACTTTACCTCACGTTGACCGGACGTAATGACTGGGATTCCAAACTGGCTTTCTCCAATCAGTCTTCATATTTCTACCCTTCTGTCGGCTTATCGGCTGTACTGACGGAAATGTTCGCTCTGCCTAAAATCATATCTTATGCAAAAGTACGTGGTTCTTACACAGTTGTAGCCTCTTCTTTCGACCGCTACCTGACTAACCCGGGATACGAATATAACAGCCAGACTCACAACTGGGCAAACCCGACAGTTTACCCGATGGACAATCTGAAACCGGAGAAAACCAAATCATGGGAAATCGGTCTGAACTTGAAGTTCTGGGAAAACCGCTTCAATCTGGACGCAACCTATTATCGTTCCAATACTTTAAACCAGACATTTAAAGTAGATATTCCCTCTTCCTCCGGATATAATAAGGCAATCGTTCAGACTGGTAATGTACAAAACCAAGGAATCGAACTGGCGCTCGGCTTCACCGACGAATGGGCAGGATTCAGATGGGCATCAAATGCTACTTTCACTCTGAACCGCAACAAGGTAAAACGTCTGGCAGGCGGTAGCACCAACCCTGTAACGGGCGAACTGATCGATATGCCAAACATGCCTGTAGGATGGCTTGGTAAAGAGAATGTAGCTCCCCGAGTAATCTTGACAGAAGGAGGTACAATGACCGACATATACGTGTACAATGAATTAACCAAAGATAATAACGGAAATATAAAAGTGGATGCTCAGACCGGAGGACTTAGTATGCATACGGCAGAGACTCCTACCAAAGTCGGAAATTTGAACGCTAACTATAATTTAGGCTGGACCAACAATTTCACTTACAAAGGAATCAATCTGGGAGTCGTACTTTCCGCACGTGTAGGTGGTCTGGCATACTCAGCCACGCAAGGTGTTCTGGACTACTATGGCGTATCAAGTATCACGGCAAATGCACGTGACAATAAAGGTGTACCAATGAATAACGGAAAAGTAGATACACAGAAATACTATCAGACCATCGGTACCGGTGAAGGCGGTTACGGAAGATACTATTTATACAGTGCCACCAATGTCCGTCTTCAGGAACTCAGTCTTAGCTATACACTTCCCAAGAAATGGCTGAACAATGTAGCCAATGTAACCTTCGGGCTTGTAGGACGCAACCTGTGGATGATCTATTGCAAAGCACCGTTTGACCCTGAATTGTCTGCTTCTACATCCAGTAACTACTATATGAATGTGGACTACTTCATGCAACCAAGCATGCGCAATATAGGATTTAATGTAAAAGTACAATTCTAAATTAATGAGAAAATTATTATGAAGAAATATCTAAGAAATATAACAGTCGGTACTGCTTTGGTATTAGTTGCCGGGAGTTGTACCGGTAATTTTGAAGAATACAACACCAATCAATTCCAGATTCATGAAGCTGACCCTTCTACTTTGATGAAGTCAATGATTGAGACGATCGTAAACATTCAACAGAATGACTCGCAGATGATGGATCAGATGGTCGGTCAGTTAGGAGGCTATCTGACATGTGCGAATGTATGGAGCGGCACTAACTTCGGCACATTCAATCAAAGTGATGCCTGGAATGCAGGTCCCTGGAATACTAATTTCGAGAAAATATACGGTAATTTCTTCCAGATACAGGAAGCAACTAATGAAAGCGGGCACTATTATGCTTTTGCACGTATGATACGGGCCATAACCATGCTGCGTGTTGCCGATTGTTACGGTCCGATGCCCTACAGTCAAGTGAAAAAAGGTAACTTCTATGTAGCTTATGACACAGAAGAACAAGTCTATAAGAATATAATGGAAGATTTTGCAAGCGCTGCCAACGTACTCTATAACTATTACAAAGATACCAATGGTAACGCACCGCTCGCCAGCAACGACCCTATATTCAGCGGCAATTATGCCAACTGGGCAAGACTCGCAAATTCCATGCGACTGAGGGTGGCTATCCGCATCAGTACAGCATATCCGGAGATGGCAAAAGAAAATGCGGAAGCTGCCGCATCTCATGAAGCCGGACTGATCGAAGCAAATAATGACAATGCCATGATGGATTGCGGCTCGCAGACAAACCCTTACCAATTGGCAGCTGTAAGCTGGGGTGATTTGCGTGTCAATGCCAATATCGTTGATTATATGAACGGATACGGTGATCCGCGTATGTCTAAATACTTCAACCATTCAACATTCACTGGTCACACTCAGGAATATGTGGGCATGCGCTCCGGAGAAGATGGTTTTGCCAAAAGTGACGTTGCAGGTTATTCCATACCGGCCATCACAGGAACTTCAAAGCTATTGGTATTCTGCGCTGCTGAAACAGCATTCCTCCGTGCGGAAGGCAAACTGAAGAACTGGTCTGTCGGCAATAAATCGGCTAAAGAGTACTATGAAGAAGGAATCAAACTCTCCATGGAACAGTACGGCACAACAATGCCTGACAATTATCTGACAAATACCGAAAAACCGACAGTATCACATAATAATGATCCCAGAGGCCATGCATATACCATCTCCAACACCGTTGCCGTTGCATGGAATGACAACAATGAAGAAGAAAATCTTCAGCGTACCATTACTCAGAAATGGATAGCCAACTATCCGTTGGGACTGGAAGCATGGGCTGAATATCGCCGTACCGGTTATCCGGAACTCTATCCTTGCATCGACAATCTGTCTCCATCAGGAGTAGACAGCAAGCGTGGTATGCGTCGTCTGAGATTCCCTTACACGGAAGTACAGAACAACCATTCCAATTATCAGCAAGGTGTTTCGTATCTGAAAAATGGTGGTCCGGATAATGAAGCCACAGATTTGTCGTGGGGAAAAACTAATTAATATAACCTCCTAACTAGAATTAATATGAAAAAGAATTATTTACTATATTTTTTATTGTTAGCGTTGAGCACCCCAATATGGGTGAGCTGTAATGACTGGACAGAATCAGAAGCAAAAGATTACTTCGAAGGTCCTTCAGAAGAATACTATGCAGCCCTGCGCGCATATAAAAAGTCTGATCATCCCAAAGCTTTCGGATGGTTCGGCAACTGGACAGGCGAAGGCGCTTCATTAGTAAACAGCATGGCAGGAATCCCGGATAGCGTGGATGTCGTTTCCATCTGGGGGAATTGGTCGAATATTACAGAAGCGCAAAAGAAGGATCTCAAGTTCTGTCAAGAAGTAAAAGGAACTCGCTTCACCATGTGCTTTATCATCACTTCGGTAGGTACACAGATCACTCCACAACATATATATGACAATTGGGAGTCAATGGGATTCGCAAGCCAACAGGAAGCTGTTAATGATTTCTGGGGCTGGCCTTCGGACGAGTCTGATAAAGAAGCCGTCGAAGCATCTATCCGCAAATATGCAAATGCTATCGCTGATACGATCAACAAATACGGCTATGACGGATTCGATATCGACTACGAACCAAACTATGGTAATAAAGGTAACATTGTGGACGACGATGACAGAATGTTCATATTCGTAGACGAACTTGGCAAACACTTCGGTCCTAAATCGGGAACCGGCAAGTTATTGATCATTGACGGCGAACCGCAAAGTATAAAGAACAGACCCGATGTAGGCCCTTACTTTGATTACTTTATCATTCAGGCCTATAAACCCGGTAATGACAACAATCTGGACAAACGTCTGATAGACGGTGGTGTAGCAGGTCCGGGACTCGTTCAGACTTACGGTAGCGTAATGTCCGAAGAGCAAATCACAAAGATGACCATCATGACCGAAAACTTTGAGGCTGTAGATGCTGCTATGGATGGCGGATATCCTTATACCGACCGTTATGGCAACAGCATGAAATCTTTGGAAGGAATGGCACGCTGGCAACCGAAAAATGGTTTCCGTAAAGGCGGAGTAGGAAGCTATCATATGGAAGCAGAGTATCCGACAAATCCGGAATACAAGAATCTACGCAAAGCTATCCAGATTATGAATCCTTCTACCAAACCGTTAATTAAATATTAATTCACTATGAAACAGATTAAAAACATAAGAAACTTCTTGTTGATATCGCTTATCGCAGGCGGTACATGGATCGGCTGTGACGATGCGAATTATAGTACATTGGACACGCACGTCTTCTTCGAAGAAGCTTTAACTGCAACAAGCACCAAAGTGACTGTTATGGGCAGCGGTGAAACCAATGTCACACTGAACGCGCATATCAGCAATACACAACAGAAAGACAACAGCTATAGTCTGGCAATAGATCAGGCTGCTCTTGACGCATACAACAAGGCTAATGGTACAAACTACATCGCATTGCCGGAAACCCATTACACCCTTCCGGACAATATTACGATTAAGGCAGGTGCTTATAATGCAGATCCTATTTCCATACATATCAAAGCATTCTCCGAGGAAATGAATGCATCCGGTGAATCATATGCTTTACCCGTACGCCTAGTAGCCAAACAAGGTAGTATTGATGTAATGCCTGTTACCGGCAGCTTGGTGATTCTTGCCAATAGTATCATGGAATTTTCCGCCCCGCAATTTGTCGGAAGTACAGAACTCGTAGCCAAGAAATTCTCTGAAGCTCCTGAAACCTACAACGAGTTTACTGTCGAAGTTCGTTTCCAGGTAAGCAATACTGCCAATCGTAACCGTGCAGTATTCAGCACATCCGGCAGCGACGGCAAGAGCTTGTTATTGCGTTTCGAAGATCCGCAAAGCGACAATAGTGACCACAAAGCTCACTCATTAGTTCAGATTCAGACTCATGAAACCTATCTGAATCCGACCTACTCTTTCGAACCTAATAAGTGGCAACATCTTGCTGTGACATACAATGGTTCTAAATATCGTATCTATATTAACGGTAAAGACGGAGGTTCAAAAGACGTTGCCGGCGGGCCTTGTATATTTGGTAATATGAGTTGGTTCAGTGGCGGTAGCTGGTGGAGTGGATGTAAAATCTTGGTAAGTGAAGCCCGTATCTGGTCTGTATGCCGGTCGGAAATTCAGATTCAGAACAACATGACTATCACAAGTCCAAAATCTCCGGGATTAGAAGCTTATTGGAGATTCAATGAAGGTAAAGGTAATGTATTTGAAGATGCTACCGGTAAAGGGCATACTATTACCACAACAGTCACTCCTGTGTGGATAGATAAGATTCTGTCTACAGATGAAGCTACTCCATGGAAATAAAATGATGGTACAATTTTAATATAGTTACTATGAATAAAGTATTTCAATCAATAATCATTACACTCATGAGTGCAATGATCCCTTTCTTCTCATCTTGCAGCGATGATGATTCGGTCAACGAATGGGATATGAGCTATGTTTCTTTATTGCCGGCAGATTATTTGAGACCGACTCCTTCGTTTACACTAAAGCATGTGGAAGAAGAAGGTATTGAAGGCAGTGTTGAGTTTCAGTTTATGGCTACAACACAAAAAGCTGTTACCCAAGATATAAATGTACACTATAGTGTCACCTGTGATGGTATAGATGCAAACAAAATCAATCTGTCTGCCAAAAATCTGTTGATAAAAGCTGGTTCTACAGCTTCAGAACCGATTACTTTGAGCATCACAGACTGGAAGTATCTGGAAAATACCAAAGAAGCGCTTGAGTATACTCTGAAAATAAAAATCGCAGATATCGAATCAACATCGGCGGAAGTTACTAATGCAGCATACTATCAGGAAATAGTTCTGAAAATCTCTAAAACCGCAGAAAAGAAAAAGGAAAGTGTGCTACTGACCAACGTCAAAGACTGGATATTCACCTTTATGACCGGAGTAGAAAATTCGGCATCAAACTCTGTCGCAGGAACAGGAACGAATGACGTTGCTACAAATGGAGTACCTTTCTGGTTGACAGTTGACTTCAAAGAAGTTAAAAACGTCACAGGCGTTCAAACAACCCATTGGGGAGCCGGATATGCTCCTTCAAAAGTGGAAATATTCTCTTCGGAGAATGGAGATGACTGGGTATCCCATCGGACAATGGGATACTAAAGGAAGAACTCAGACTATCACATTCGACGAGCGGGTTAAGACACGTTACCTGAAGTATCAGATGATTACTGTTCCCAGCCGCGTAGATATCACAAGGTTCTATATTTATGCATGGTAATAAGCGTATGGAATAAGTTTTCCATCAATTAAATATCGGACAAGAGCAGACTTACAAGAAAAATGTATAAGTTTGCTCTTGTTTTTATATAGAGCTACAATCCACCTTTAGCAAACATAAATTAGATAAAATGAAAAAACATCATCTATTAGGAGTCATTCTTTTATGCAGTGGACTATTTTCCTGTTCTTCAGGAGTTATTCAGCAGGCAAACTACGAAGTTATTCCTCTGCCTCAGGAAATCAAAATTACGACCGGAAACTTTGTACTAAATGACCGTACTTCCATCGTCTATCCGAAAGATAACAAGGAAATGCAGCAAAATGCAAATCTGTTGGCGGAATACATTCATCAGATGTCCGGCAAAAAGCTGAAAGTCATTGACGAGCCAGTCACTTCAAACACAATAATCTTAGCAACAGGTCTGAATGCAGACAATGCCGAAGCATATCAACTAAAAGTAACCCAAGACAACGTAATCATCACAGGTACTTCAGAAGCAGGAACTTTTTATGGCATACAGACTTTGCGGAAGTCACTCCCAATTACAAACAAAGGAGACATAAGCCTTCCTGCTGCCGAAATCAACGACTATCCACGTTTCTCCTATCGCGGAGTACATTTAGATGTTTCACGCCATTTCTTCCCGGCAGACTCTGTCAAACGCTTTATTGATATGATGGCTTTACACAATATCAACCGTCTTCACTGGCATCTGACCGATGATCAGGGATGGAGAATTGAAATCAAAAAACGTCCGGAGTTGACCACTATCGGTTCCAAACGCTCGGAGACAGTCATCGGACATAATTCCGGAGAATATGACGGCATTCCCTATAGCGGTTTTTATACACAAGATGAAGCTAGGGAGATTGTAAAATATGCACAGGAACGCCATATCACAGTAATACCGGAAATTGACCTTCCGGGACATATGCAGGCTGCGCTTGCTGCTTACCCCGAATTGGGTTGCACGGGCGGCCCCTATGAAGTATGGAAAATGTGGGGAGTATCAGAAGACGTACTCTGTGCCGGAAATGACAAGACACTGGCATTTATAGAAGATGTCCTGAATGAAATTGTAGATATTTTCCCATCCGAATATATTCATGTCGGCGGTGATGAATGCCCGAAGGTACGTTGGGAGAAATGCCCGAAATGTCAGGCACGTATCAAGGAACTGGGACTAAAAGCCGATAAAGATCACACAGCCGAACAAAGACTTCAGAGTTATATCATTAATTATGCTGAACAGTTTCTTAACGGCAAAGGACGTCAGATCATTGGCTGGGAAGAAATACTGGAAGGAGGACTGGCACCCAATGCCACTGTCATGTCATGGAGAGGCATAGAAGGAGGAATTGAAGCAGTGAAGCATAAACACGACGCAATCATGACACCCAGTTCATTCCTGTACTTCGATTACTATCAGACCATGGATACAGACAATGAACCGCCTGCTATCGGAGGGTATGTACCTTTAGAAAAGGTATATAGCTACGAACCGGTTCCTCAGATACTCACTCCCGAAGAAGCTAAGCATATCGTAGGCATACAAGCCAACTTATGGACGGAATATATCCCTACTTATAGTCAGGTAGAATATATGGAACTCCCCCGTATGGCCGCATTATCAGAAGTACAGTGGACTATGCCGGAGAAAAAAGAATATGCGGATTTCCTGAAACGATTGCCCGGACTGATCGCTGTCTATGACATCAATCAATATAACTATGCCAAACATATCTTCCAGGTAAAGTCCCAATATATCCCTGATACCGAAGCCAACGTATTGAATGTTGTCTTATCTACTATTGATAATACTCCGGTCTACTATACATTTGATGGCAGTGAACCTACAGCCAGTTCCAATATATACACGGACACACTGAAAATCGGCCAAAGCTGCACACTGAAAGCAATCACTATCCGTCCCAACGGCAGTAGTGCAGTGTTGAAAGAGGATATCAAATTCAACAAAGCCACCATGCAGCCGATCACCATGCAGCAGCCCATTAATGAAAAGTATAAATTCGAAGGAAAGAATACACTCATTGACGGACTGGCAGGAAGCAGAAATTACCGTACCGGACGATGGATTGCCTTCTATCAGAACGACCTTGAAGCAGTGATTGACCTGCAACAGGAGATTCCGATAAGCAAAGCATGGGTACGCACCTACGTAGAAATAGGAGAAGAAATTCTTGATTTACGCGAACTTTCCGTAGCCGTATCAAACGATGGAAAAGAGTACAAAGAAGTAAAATCTGAAGTTTACCCCGCCGTCAGTAAGGAAGATAAGAATGGCATCTATACCCATGAACTTTCTTTCGATACAGTGCAGGCACGTTATGTGAAAATAACAGCCCGTCCGGAATATAACATACCGGCATGGCATTGGGGTAAAGGAAGACCGGCATTTATATTCGTAGATGAAATAGGGCTGGAATAAAACTTAAAAAGGTATGTCGCTGGGCGACATACCTTTTTTTAACATTCTCTTTATCCTCTTTATTTTTTAGACAATCGAATAATCCGTCCTTCCTTCTTATAGCTGAAGTGATTTGTATGCATCAATACATTCAATATTTCGTCCGGAAGATTATCAGTAGAGAATTCACCGGTAAACCGTTCGGTCTTCAGACTTTCGTCATCATACACAAACTTCAAGTCATATAGTTTCTCCATAATATTTGTAATCTCCAGCAATGAATGTTGCTTGAATTTCAGTTTTCCGTTAATCCACAGAAGAACTTCGGTCGGCTCGGCATATTCTATTAATTCAGCCTGATAGGTCGTTGTATTAATGTTCAACGTTTGTCCCGGTTTCAGCAGATAGCCATTATTGACGGTTCGCGGAGATTCCATCCGCACAGAACCTTGCAACAGAGTGGTTACTACCCTGTCCTCTTCTTCACGTGCCCGTACATTAAACTTTGTACCCAATACGCAAGTCTTAATATGCTTCGTATTTACGATGAATGGAGCATGCTTGTCACGGGCCACTTCAAAGTAAGCCTCGCCCGACAAATCAATCTGACGATCCGTACTCCAGAAAGAGTTACGGTAAATAAGCTTCGTAGATGCATTCAGCCAAACCTTACTACCGTCCGGAAGCACTGTTTGCGCTCTCTGTCCACCGGTAGTCATCACTGTATAATCAGAAAGTTTATTGGAAAGCAATCCCCACGCAATTCCGCCTGCGAAAACAAGTCCTGCGAGAAAAGCGGCTGCCGTGGACGCATAACGTCCCCATCGAACCGATATACTTCTTCGCTTGGCTTTTTTCTCCTTTTCACGTACGAGCGACTTAAACTTCGTCAGTGACGCTTCTGTGTCTACAGCATCCATCACTGCCATACGGTCGCCTACAAAAAGGGTATAATATAGCTGCTCTAGTATTTGTCGGTTTTCCGGTGCTTCTTCACACCATAGTTCTACCTGCTGACATTCTTCGTCATTGCATCCTCCCCTCAGGTAGTTCATCAAGATAGATTCATCCATGTTCAATCATCCTTTTACTATAAAAAAATATAATACCTCTGTTATTAATACAGTTGGCAGCGCAAATATACTAAACTAAAAAAGAAAAAAATATTTTCTCCCGTTTTATTTCGTTTCTTTCATTGCTTTCATTATTTTTGCTCTGCATAAAAAATAATGAAGAATGCAACAACCTCCTATATACCTAGATATTAACAATAATAAATCTATCATCAATGCCTTGAAAGCAGGCGAAGAATATGTATTCGACGCTGTCTACAGGCATTATTTCCGTAGATTGTGCGCCTTTTGTTCGCAATATGTCAGCGAGCAGGAGGAGATTGAGGAGATTGTACAGGACACGATGATGTGGTTATGGGAAAACCGCTGTAGTCTTATGGAAGAGCTTACATTGAAAACGCTTCTCTTTACTATTGTCAAAAACAAAGCTCTGAACCGTATTTCCCATTTCGAGATCAGACGAAAAGTACATCAGGAGATTACAGAAAAATTCGAGAAAGAATTCGACAATCCTGACTTTTATCTGGAAAATGAGTTGTTCCGCCTTTATGAGAATGCTCTGAAACAGCTTCCCAAAGATTATCGGGAAGCATACGAAATGAATCGTAATCACCGGATGACCCATAAAGAAATTGCAGAAAAGCTGAACGTCTCTCCCCAAACCGTTAACTATCGTATCGGACAGGCTTTAAAGCTATTACGCATTGCCCTAAAAGACTATTTGCCTTTATTTATTCTTTATTTCGGGCTTGACATATTCAAACAATCATGAAACAATTCATATCAAAAGCATGAGTGAACTCCTAGTCTATAAAGCCTCGGCAGGTTCAGGCAAAACCTTTACCCTTGCAGTGGAATACATAAAGTTGCTGATACTAAATCCACGTGCCTATCGGCAGATTCTCGCTGTTACCTTTACCAATAAGGCAACAGCAGAAATGAAAGAACGTATTCTCAGTCAGCTATACGGCATTCAGATCGGTGACAAAGATTCCGAGGCCTACCTGAACCGCATCAAAGAAGAAACAAAGAGGACAGAACAGGAAATACGGGAAGCCGCAGGAATCGCCCTCGGATATATGCTGCACGACTACAGTCGTTTCCGTGTAGAAACCATCGATTCTTTTTTCCAGTCCGTCATGCGCAATCTGGCTCGTGAGCTGGAACTCAGTCCGAATCTGAATATCGAACTGAACAATGCGGAAGTACTCAGTGATGCGGTGGACAGCATGATTGAGAAACTGGGTCCCACCTCTCCTGTCCTCGCATGGCTGTTAGACTACATCAACGAACGAATAGCTGATGACAAACGCTGGAATGTATCGGATGAAGTCAAAAATTTCGGGCGCAACATCTTCGACGAAGGATATATAGAAAAAGGTGAAGGTCTCCGCCAGCGCCTCCGCAATCCGGATACCATCAAAGAATACCGCAAGCAGCTGAAAGCATTGGAAACAGAAATCCTGGAGCAAATGAAAGGATTCTATGACCAGTTTGAAGGAGAACTGGAAGGACACGCCCTTACCGCAGATGAACTAAAAAACGGTTCACGAGGAATCGGCAGCTATTTCCGTAAGCTGAACAATGGCATTCTAAGTAATGACATCCGCAATGCCACTGTAGAGAAATGCCTGGAAGATGCCAAACACTGGGCTACCAAAACATCTCCACGGTTTGCCGATATTATTGATCTTGCGAAATCCAGCCTGATGCAGATACTGGAGGATGCGGAGAAGCTGCGTTCTAAAAACAATCTCCTGCTAAATAGTTGCCGGCTTTCCCTGCAGCATCTCAACAAGGTACAGCTTCTCGCCAATATCGACGAAGAAGTGCGACAGCTGAACCATGACAACAACCGGTTCCTTTTATCAGATACCAATGCCCTGCTCCATCAACTGGTTAAGGACGGAGATTCCTCTTTCGTGTTCGAAAAGATAGGAACCAACATCCGCAATGTCATGATCGACGAGTTTCAAGACACCAGCCGGATGCAATGGGGAAATTTCAAACTGCTCCTGCTCGAAGGGCTTTCACAAGGAGCAGACAGCCTGATAGTAGGAGACGTCAAACAGTCCATCTACCGCTGGCGAAACGGTGACTGGGGAATCCTTAACGGTCTGAACGACCGCATCGAGCATTTCCCCATCAAGGTAAAGACCTTAGCCACCAACCGGAGAAGTGAGACCAATGTCATCCGGTTCAACAACCAAATATTCACTGCTGCCGTAAATTACCTGAACGAAGTATACAAAAAACAGTTGGGTAAAGATTGCGATGATCTTCAGAAAGCCTATGCCGATGTGGTACAGGAATCTCCGCGAAGTGTACAGAAAGGATATGTCAAAGCCACTTTCCTGGAACCGGACGAAGCGCATGACTATACAGACCAGACGCTGATAAGTCTCGGTGAAGAAGTAGAGCATCTGCTTTCTTCCGGTGTACGGCTGAATGACATAGCTATCCTTGTACGCAAGAACAAAAGTATTCCCCGCATCGCGGACTACTTCGACAAAGAGTTACATTATAAAATTGTATCAGACGAAGCCTTCCGCCTCGATGCCTCTCTTGCCATCTGCATGATGATAGACGCACTGCGATTTCTATCCGACGAGAGCAATAAAATTGCACGGGCCCAACTGGCAATAGCCTATCAGAACGAAGTTCTGCAAAAGAATCTGGACTGGAACACCCTTCTGCTCCTTCCGATAGAAAACTATCTGCCGCCCGCATTTCTTGAAAAGCAGAAAGAACTCCGTCTCATGCCTCTCTACGAATTGCTGGAAGAACTATTCAGCATCTTCAAAATGAGTCACATTGAAGAACAGGATGCCTATCTGTTTGCCTTTTTCGATGCCGTAACGGATTATTTGCAAAGTAACTCCTCGGAGCTCGACGGTTTTATCCGCTACTGGGATGAGACGCTGTGCAGCAAAACCATTCCCAGCGGTGAAGTGGAAGGTATCCGAATCTTCTCCATCCACAAATCCAAAGGATTGGAATTTCATACAGTACTCCTTCCCTTCTGCGACTGGAAACTGGAGAATGAAACGAATAACCAACTGGTATGGTGTGCCCCTCAGGAAGCTCCGTTCAATGCCATGGATATCCTTCCCATCAATTACTCGACACAAATGGCCGAATCTATCTATGGGAACGATTATCTGCTGGAACGTCTTCAACTGTGGGTAGACAATCTCAACCTGCTTTATGTAGCCTTCACCCGTGCCGGAAAGAATCTGATCATCTGGAGCAAGAAAGGACAAAAAGGAACCATGTCCGAACTGTTGGCCAATACACTGCCTGTAGTTGCCCTCAAAGAAGGCCTCGACTGGGAGGAAGATTGCTATGAACAAGGAGAACTCTGTCCTTCGGAAGAAGAAAAAGCAAAAACTTCGACCAATAAACTGACTCAGAAGCCGGATAAGTTGCCTGTCCACATGGAGTCCATGCGTCATGAGATTGAATTCCGTCAATCCAACCGCTCCGCCGATTTCATTCAGGGGATCGAGGAAGAAGAATCGGATGACCGTTTCATTCATCGCGGACGTATGTTGCACACGCTATTTTCTGCCATAGAAACAGCAGAAGATATTGATCCGGCTATTGAGCGCCTCATTTTCGAAGGGGTCATCGCCAGCAGCGAAAAGGCCGAAGAAATACGGGAAGTAGCCCGAAAAGCATTCTCCTCCCCGGAGATTCAGAACTGGTATTCGGGTGAATGGACTCTATTTAACGAATGTGCCATCATTTACAAAGAAAAAGGGGTGTTGCAAACCCGACGTCCCGACCGTGTAATGATGAAAGACGGTCAAGTAGTTGTAGTTGACTTCAAATTCGGTAAAGAGAACCTCCAATATAACAAACAGGTAAAAGGATATATGCAACTGCTTACTAAGATGGGATATAAAAATATCACCGGCTACCTGTGGTACGTAGATGAAGAGCTAATTGTAAAAGTGAAATAATGAAAGCCGCACCGCTCATAGGAATTAGCCGCCATCGGCTCAGTACTGATGGAGAGGGAGTCACTACTCTGGTGGCTTTCCATGGTTGCCCGCTGCGCTGCAAATATTGCCTCAATCCGCAATCTCTGCACTCAGAAGGTATATGGAAGAACTATGACTGCGAGCAGCTTTATGAGGAAGTCCGACAGGATGAATTATACTTTCTAGCCACTAACGGAGGCATTACATTCGGAGGCGGAGAACCTTGTTTACAGAGCGATTTCATTTATGAATTCCGTCAACTCTGTGGACAGGAATGGCAGCTTTCCGTAGAAACGTCACTCAATGTAACGCAAGAGAATATAGAGAAACTAGTACCTGTTGTCGATTCTTATATCATCGATATCAAAGACATTAATAATACCATATACCAGAAGTACACCGGAAAAAATAATGAAAAAGTCCTGCATAATCTTCAATATTTGATTGAGCACGGAAAAAACGAACAAATCATTGTCCGTACCCCCGTCATTCCCGCATACAATACAGAGAACGACGTCGATAATAGCATCCGTTTACTGAAAGAAATGGGAATCATCCAATTCGATCGGTTTACTTATAAAACACCTAACAATTGTCAGCCATGAAACGAGGAAAACAAACCTGCAAGATATTAAAGGATATCCGCAGACAAATAGCAGAAGCTAATGATATTGAGTTCATTACTTCCGAGTGTCAATATCAGGGTGATTGTCTGGGCACTTGTCCCAAGTGCGAAGCCGAAGTACGTTATCTGGAACAACAGTTGGAACGTAAACGGATGGCTGGAAAAGCCATAACTATATTGGGGATATCTGCCGGACTGGTAGCAATGGCACCGATGACTTCATGTAGTAGTTCTCCTAATAAAGGAACTAACCAGGAAACTATCAGTGACTCTACCAATGCTAGTGTAATGTTTGGAGAAATATGCCCGACTCCTGTAGAAGATACTATACCTATGGTAGAGAAAGATACAGTAAACAAACAAGAATTACCTGAACTACCCCAAGAGATGGGATTAATTGAGATTACTCCTATATCAGGTGATATAATAACGGTAAAAGACTCGCTTTCTGAAAAAGATTCGCTTACCGATGTATTAGAAGTGGCTGCTGTCATGCCTGAATTTCCGGGAGGAGCACGAGAACTAATGAAATTCATTAGTGCAAACATAAGATACCCCTCAATGTCCCAGGGAGGTGTATGTCAAGGCCGCGCCATTGTACAATTTATCGTAGATAAAGAAGGAAATATAGTTCAACCCAAAGTTGTACGTGGTGTAGATCCTTATCTGGATAAAGAAGCATTACGTGTCGTCGGTCTTATGCCTAAATGGAAACCGGGAGAACTGGATGACGGAACGAAAGTAGCCGTCCGCTTTACGATTCCTGTAATGTTCAGGCTGCAATAAACAAATATCTAAGATAGAAAAAACTTATAATTGATATGCAATCATTTCTCCAACTAGTCGCTCATGATTTATATACCAAGATAGGAAA
>ERZ773277.489-NODE-489-length-45107-cov-38.934454_pt1 | contig 45107 bp, 45 predicted proteins | sample MGYA00511957_ERZ773277 | MGnify/ENA primary metagenome ERZ773277 (study PRJEB29015, sample SAMEA2737800) | human gut metagenome | biome: human gut; feature: human-associated habitat; material: faeces | place: China | collected 2012 ... | reverse complement strand
TGCGACCGGCGGATCGCTGAGCGCGCCCGCGAGCAGAAGGTGACGGATGCAAGCCTGGCGCTGGCGGCGCGCAACAACCACAAATACGGGCGCGGATAACGCGCGGATAACGCGCGGATAACGCACGGAAACGCACGGAAACGCACGGATAACAAAATGCCACGGCAGCGGTTCGCTGCCGTGGCAGAAGAGCAAGTTACCGGCAAGTTACCGGCAAGTTAAAACTGGATTGCCCTGATTGCAGGCTATTTGCGCACGGGATAGATGACGGTCTCGCCGTCCGGCGGCATATCGTCCGCGTGGACGTATGTTGGCGCCGTCCACTTGAGGATCAGGCGGCGGTCATCCTGCGGGCCTGCCCAGTAGTGATGCCAATGACCGCGGCGGGAATGCGGGCGCTTTTTTCCGCCGGGCGTGCTGCCGGCAGCGTCAGCCTCGTCTGCATCTGCGCGTGCTCTGGCGCCGCGGATGGCCGCACCCATGCGCACGCCGACATACTGCAGGTCGACGGTGCTGGCCTTGCCGACGTCGTCGGGCTTGCGCGGGATCTTTTGCGTGTGCTTGTGATCCGGTGCAGCGGCGATGTCCGCACCGTCGGAGACGATGTACAGGATGATCTGGATCACGCCAAGGATGATGCGGCCGAGGGGCGCGAAGCCTGAGACGGTGCTGATGTCGACGCCGACGTTTTCGCGCGTGCGATCCAGCGTGGACCGCACGCAGTCGCCGATCGTGCCTGACGGCACAAGGTGCAGCACCTGCGGGACGGTGCCCTGCATATCATCGTATACCCACTGCACGCGCAGCTCCGTGGACGCGCAGTTTACATCGTAGTCAATCCATGCAAAAAAGCCGTCGACGCCGGGAAGCTCCGGGTGGTGTGCCTTGACATAGATGCAGGGGTACGGCAGGTGCAGCAGCAGGTCGACCGGCAGGACGTCGGTGTCCGCCATGTCCTCCGCCTGGGCAAAAAGCATCTCGGCCATGTCGTCGTCGACGGCGTAGATGATGCGGCTGCGACGCCACGCCCAGCAGGCCGTCAGCTCCGCCGACATGGCTGCGGCATCCAGGTCGCTCCGGCCGCGGGCGTAGGTAAGGTAGGTGTAGGCGGCATTGATCGGCAGCGGGCAGTAGTCCGGCCACGAAAAGCCGTCCTCGCCGTTGGCGGTCGCACAGCTGTCCAGCTGGCGATAGGCATCCGGGCAACTGCGCAGCCACTTGCGCAGCAGCGGCAGCGGGGTGTCTCGGTCACGCATCTGTATCGCCTCCTTCGATGGCTTTTTTTGCGCGCGTTTTACGGATCGCAAGCGCGTTGCGGGACACCGGCCAGTCGGCACGCGGGCCGTGCGGGTATGGCATGCTGGCAACAACTGCGCCGCATGTGATGCCCAGCATCTCTGCGATGTCCTGTGGCGGCATGCCGGCCGCGGACAGCTCGCGGATGCGCTCCACGCGGGGCGACGTGTACAGACCCGCCGTGATCAGCACACGACGGACGGTCTGATAGCTGATGCCAAGTGACTTTGCTGTGGCGCGCATCGACTTGTGCTGCCGGTAAGCAGTCATGATTTTGCTATACTGGTCCATCGTATCACCCCCGTCACAGTCCGCACTGCTTTGCAAGCAGTAGGCGGGTGTACGCGGGGCACTCGGATGCGCCCGTGCACCAGTTCTCAATCGTCCGCAGCGGAATCACAAAGCGCTGCGCAAATTTTGCCTGTGTCAGGCCGGTGTGCTGTACGATCTCGCGCACGGTGATGTGCGCATAGCGCCAGACATGTCGTAGCTCATCGGCCAGTGCCGGGAGATCTTCGGGCGCGACGCCCGGAAAGATGTCGGACAGCGCGGCGTCGGACGCGAAGGCGTCCGGGTCGCTGTACTGCTGCGCCTCGCGAAAGGCATGATAAAACTGCTTGTCAGTCATGGTTTGCCTCCTTTGCTGCTGTTGCTTCGCGCCAGGCCGCAAGAGCCTTGGCATATCTTTTGAGTGCATCGGCATCATCGCCGCTGATGCGCACCTCGGCGCTGTCGACATAGATGCGGTATCCATACTCCGCCTTGCCGTAAATTTTGCCGTTCCAGCGGCCTTCCGGGTAGCAGCCCGGCTTGGTCGGCTCCGTGATGCCGGACGCCTCTGCGGCCGCTACGCGCTCGCTCTTGCCGGCGGCCTGCTTGGCAAGATACTCCATGTCGATAAAACGGCTGTCGACTGCGGCGCCGAGCTCCTTTGCGCGCTCGATCTCGCTGATGGCGTCCTCCTGCGGGACGACCTTGATCCACTTGCGCTCGCCGCGCCGGACACTGTAGCCATAGGTAATGTAGTCATCCGCAAAGACCCAGCGGTATCCGAGCGCCTTGATATCATCCTTGCGCGGCACGGTGTCTCCGCCAAAAAACAGGACGACCGGCGTGTCACGCCTGTCCGGGTATCCGGTCATGTGCAGCGTCAGGGGCAGCTCTGCCTCTGCTGCTGCGGCCGCCTCGCGCTCCGCCGCTTTGCGCGCGGTGTAGCAGGCAGTGCACTCATCAAAGTGGGCGACCGCCCAATCCTCCCAGCTGTCTGCATCGCGGCGGTTGTAGCAGATCTTGGTGCGGGTAAACGTTGCGCCGCATTTGGCGCACGTGCAGGTTGCGGTTGCTTTTGCCATGGTATAGTCCTTTCCGGCCTCGCGGCCTGTCTTGTTTCCCTTTTCTCCGGCTTCGCCGGTGCAGATGATGGTGTGATCCGCTGGCGCGGGAGGTCAGATGACCTCCACGCCCAGCTTATCAGCAGCCGCGTAGATGACGGGCTCAAACGTGTCGCCGTCGGCGGCGTCAAACGCCTCGGCCATGCCGGCCAGAGCGCACAGCTCACGGGCGAGGTCCATGTCCCAGGTGTCGGCGCTGCGCAGCGCCTCGGCGATCTTGGTGGCTTCGATGTTTTTCATAGTGTATTCCTTTCCGGCCTTGCGGCCTGTCGTGTTTTCCCTTTTGTGATTCTAATATACCACTTAAATGGTGGAATGTCAATCGGGAATGCGCCAAATTAGTGGTTTTGTATGGATGCACAAAAATTGGTGTGGGAATTGTGCAGGATTTCGAGTTGATTTCTGCGGCGCCGGACGCGCCGCGGAAATGAGAACGAAACAGCAAAAACACATTAATTTTATACGCGCGTGCGCGCGTATCTTTCCGGGCCCTTTAACGGCTAACTTAACTGCGTGCCGCCGAAGAGCGTGAGGAGTTGAAAAACGTCAACCGTGTCGCGGACGTGTGCGCGCGATAGCAAATGCGGCCGGGAAAGCCGGTTGAAAAACGGAGGAAGAAAGGATGAGAAAGCTGGTGGAGTATCACATCGTGTCCGGCCGCTGCGTCGAGACGCGGCGATGCATCCTGGATGTGTCGCCACGGACGCGCATGGGCCGCAAAAGTCGATCAAAGCGGATCGCCGGCAACAGCAGCGCGAGAAAGATCGCGGCGAACGAGAAAGAGGCAGTCCGCCGTCTGGCGAGGATCATCAACTGCAACTTTCGGGCAGGCGATTTGTGGCTGCAGCTGAAGTACAGCGACGAGCGGCTGCCGGAGGATATGGAGGCTGCGAAAAAGGAAGTAAGCAAATTCTTGCGCAATGTCGGCAGCCGATACCGCAAGGAGACGGGAAAAAGCCTGCGCTATGTGCTGACGACCAGCGACACCGACCCGCGCACAGGCAAAAAGGTGCGGCTGCACCACCACCTTGTGATGGATCGCGCGGCGTGGGAAGTGGTGACGCGGTACTGGCCGGAGGATCAGTGCGGCTACACCCTGCTCGACGGCCGGGGAGACTACACCGGCATCGCGCGCTACATGGTATCCAACGCATGCAAGGACGCACACGCAAAAAAATGGAGCAGCTCGCGCGGATTGGAAAAACCGATATACACGGAACCTGTGATCGTGCGCGACGTGGACGGCATCCAGGCGCCGGAAGGGGCGCTGGTAAAAGAAAAGACGATCATCGACGACGAGGAAACGGGGCTGCGGTACGGATATGTCCGCGCTGTCATGCCGGATCGGCCGAGCGCGAAGCGAATGAGGCTGCGGCTATGAAGCAGGAATTCAAGCGGCTGCGGAGCGTGAGCAAGAGCTACGACGAGCAGGGGGCAATCTTTTTCGCGTGCCGAAATTTCGCGCGCCAGCCGAAAAAGACACAGGACAAAATACGACGCTTGTGCGCGGCCGCAGGGCCGGAATACGCGCAGGCGCTGTTGGCGTACCTGACGACGGACATCTCGTGGGAGCGGACGTGCATGGAGTACGGCCTGAGCCAGGAGACATTGACGAGATTGAGGAGGCGATTTTATGATGCGTGGTGACGAGCGGGACGTCTATGACCTGCCGCTGGCGGAGCTGGAGCGGATGCTGACCGAGCAGCAAAAACGCTTTGTGGCGGAGCTGGAGCGGGACGGGCAGCCGAAGGAGGCGGCGATCCGCGCCGGGTACTCGGCCAAGACAGCAGAGAGCCAGGCGAGCCGGATGCTCAAGCTGCCGAAGATCGCTGCATACCGCCGGGCGCGGGCTATCGACCTGTACAAGCGGCAGGGGATCACGCCGGAGTGGGTGGGCAACCAGCTGCTGGAGGTGTACAACCGATGCATGGAGGCAGTGCCGCACCTGGAGTGGGACCGCGACGAGAAAGCATGGGTGCCGGACGGGACGTGGAATTTTGACGCGAAGGGCGCACTGAATGCGCTGGGCAAGATCGGCGAGAGCATGGGCATGTTCCGGCAGGCACCGAAGCAGGAAGGCGAAACGAGAAAGGGCGTGGAAGAATTCCTGCAGAGCCTTCCGGACGACGGGAGGGAGTTTTGAGTGATCGACATCCGGAATCCAAAGCAATACTGCGAGCATTTTTTGAAGATCCGCGACAAGAAGGGGAGCATTATACCGCTGCGGCTGAAGCCGGCACAGGAGATGCTGTACCAGATCATCAAGGAAGAGCACGACGCTGGGCGGCCCGTGCGTCTCATCATCCTGAAGGGGCGGCAGCTGGGCACCAGCACGGAGGTGGAGGGGCTGTTTTTCGCCGACGCTGCGACGCGCGCAAACGTTTTTACGCTGATCGTGGCGCACGTGGAGGACGCGACGACGAACCTGTTCAACATGAACAAGCTCTTTTACGACAATTTGCCGCCGGAGATCAAGCCGATGTTGAAGGCCAGCAACGCGCAGGAGCTGGTGTTTGAAAATCCGACGAAGGATCCCGTGGAGAAAAAACGCAATCCGGGGCTGCGCAGCCGCATCCGCTGCGTGACGGCTGGAAGCCGCGGCGTGGGCAGATCGTTCACGCTGCGCAACGTGCACTGCTCGGAGAGCGCGTTCTGGCCGAACATGACGGAAAACATGCTGGGCATCCTGCAGGCCGTGCCGGACGACAAGGACACGTGCGTGGTGATGGAGAGCACGGCGAACGGATACAATGAGTTCAAGACGTTTTGGGACGGCGCGGTGTCGGGCGAAAACGCATTCCGACCGGTGTTTTTGGCATGGTACCTCGACCCGGACTATCGGCGGCCGGTGCCGCCGGGAACGGAATGGACAGAGGATGAGGAGCAGATGCGCGCAGACTATGGGCTGGACGACGAGCAGCTGCAATGGCGGCGCTGGTGCATCAAGGCAAACTGCGGCGGCGACGTGCAGAAATTCCGGCAGGAGTACCCGAGTAATCCGCAGGAGGCGTTTCTGTTCACGGGCCGGCCGTTTTTCGACAACGAAAGCCTTGAGCGGCTGCGGGAGCGGGCGCCGGAGCCGAAGCATGTTGGATATTTTACATACACCGAAGCGGCCGACGGGAAACCGGAGAACGTGGCGTGGCAAGAGAACAAGAACGGCTACGTGCGCATATGGAAAGAGCCGGAGGACGGGCACCCGTATGTGGCCGGATGCGACACGGCGGGGGATGGAAGCGACCGGTTCACGGCGTTTCTGATCGACAACGCGGACGGACGGCAATGCGCGGAGCTGCAGAAGGATTTGAGCGAGCCGGCATACGCGCGGCAGCTATACTGCCTGGGGCGGTACTACAACAACGCGCTGCTGGCGGTGGAGATCAACTTTTCAACCTATGTGGAACTGAAGCTGGAAGAGTGGGCATATCCCAACCTTTACCGCCGGAAACGATTCGACAAAAAGGCGGCCAAGCTGATGGACGCAAACGGATGGCGGACGGACAAAAGCACGCGGCCGGTGGCGTTGGCCAACCTGTGGAGCGTGATGGACGAGGTGCCGGAGCTGGTGCGCAGCAAGTGGACGCTGGGCGAGATGATGGTATTTGCCAGAAACGAGCACGACCGGCCGGAGGCGATGGCCGGAGAGCACGACGACCTGGTGATGGCGGCAGCGATCTGCCACATGGCGCGGGAGCAGGGACGCCAGACGGTGGACGAGCGGCCGGAGGAAAAGCACGAGAAGCTGATCGTGCAGCTGGAACACAGGAGACGGCGGAAGATGCTATGATAGCGAAAACAACCGCGAGCGGCTTGCAGAAAATGCGAGCCGCTGTTTTTATGCGTGTGCAAAAAAGCTGACGAAATCCCGAGGGGGTGCGCGATGTACGATGGGGACAGGCTGGGGGAGACCTATGCCAAATTCGCGGCCGCGGCGGACACCGGCAAACGAAAGGATCACCATGGAAAACGAAAACCCGATCACTGACGAAATCGACGAGACCGAAGTGCAGGACGGCGGGGAAGCCGGGAACGAAGACCGGCAGGAGCAGGCGGAGACGGAAGGCGGCGCGGCCGAAAGCGCGGAAGAACCCGGCGACGGCGACCGGGGCCGGAAGCAGACGCACGAGCTCAACGCGGCGGCGAAGGCCGCACGCAAGCAGGCGGAACGGGAAACCGAGGAACGGATGCGCAAGAAGTTCGACGAGGAGATCGCGGCGACGGGCATCCCGAACCCGTATACCGGGAAGCCGTTTGGCAGTTGGAAGGAATTCCAGGACTATTCCAAGCGTTTTCACGATGAGCAGATCCGGCAGCGGGCACAGGACGAGCAGCGCACCGAAGAGGATATCCGGCGGGAGGATGAGGACAAGCGCCTCGCCGCGCAGAAGCGAGCGGAGCTGCAGGAGCAGGCCGACGCGAAGAAGCAGGAGGACGAACGGCGCGCGTTTATCATGGCGGACGCGAAGGCGTTCATGGAGAAATTCCCGAAGGTCGACCTGACGAAGCTGGACGAGAACAAAAAGTTCCGGCGGTTTTGCGGGAAACGCTACGGCGTGGAGCCGCTGGCTGACCTGTATCAGGACTATCTGGACCTCGTCGGCTCGGTGGCGGAGGAAACGGCCGCGAAAGCGAGCAGCCGCAATGCGCGCGGTGCCGGCAACGGCACGGGCTCGACCGGGGGCGGCCTGACCGCGGAGCAGCGCGAGACGCTCGAGGCGTGGAACCGCAACAATCCGGAGCTGAAAATGACGGAAAAAGAGTTCCTGGAGCGCTGAAAGGAGAAAAACACATGAGAGCATACCAGAACGTGGACGGCGGCTTTACCTTCGGCGTTCACGAATACGACATTGCGAAGACGACCGCGATCAAGGCCGGGCAGGTCGTGAAGCTGGCCGAGGGCCTCGTCGTGGCGGCGACGGCCGCCGAGACCGGCGCGATCCTCGGCGTGGCAAAGGAGAACCACAGCGGCGCCGAGGATGCGATCAACCCGCGCAGCAACGGCACGAAGATCCTCGTGTACGACGACCCGGGCATGATCATGCGCTGCAAGGCACCGGTGATGGCCGCGACCAGCGGCAGCGCGACGACCTTTGTCAGCACTGACCTTGCGACGCTGGCGGACGACGACCTCAACGGCGGCTACATCGTGCTGGTCGAAAAAGGTGCGAGCAGCACCAACACCGACGAGCTTGGCAGTGTGCGCCGCATCACCGACTTTACGGCGACGAGCAAGACGCTCACGACCGCGAGCGGCGGCACCATCTGCGAGGGCGACAAGTACATGATCTTCCCGCCGCTGATGTTCGCCAAGGGCAACTTTGACGCGGACATTCAGGCGCTGGTGCTGACGGCGACGGCGGCTCTGCCGGTGAAGGTCGTGCAGATCGACCTCGTGCACGGCGAGATCGGACTCGTGGCGAAGAGCCACGCACTGAGATAAGGGGGGGGAGCAAAATGGATCAGGCATGGAAAACTGACCTTTACAAGTTTGTGGGCAAATCCTTCGATTTTGCCTATGCAAACCGACTCAACAAGCTGCTCGCCATCATGGGCGAGGAGAACAGCAGCAGCGTGGACTTCGAGCTGACCGGCACGGGCGGCTACGGCGAACTGCGCGAATATACCGGCGAGCTGAACAAGGGCGACATGAAGCGCGGCTTCAAGACCATCATCACGCCGGGCGAGTTCTCGCTGACGATCCCGGTCGGCTACAAGCAGGCCAAGATCGACAAAACCGGCGAGTGCAAAAAGGTGGGCAAGCGCCTCGGCGACTCGGCCGCGATGACCGTGTACACCCACGCGCTGCGCATGTTCGGCAACGCGTTCAACGCGGACTATGCCGGCGGCGACGGCAAGGCGTGGGCCGCGACTGACCACCCGTGCGCCAGCAAGGGCAGCCAGGGCCGCAAGTACATCGCCGACCCGGAGGCCGGCACGTACAGCAACCTGATCAAAAAGGCGCTGAGCGTAGATGCCATCACGGAGGCGCAGACGGTCGGCGGCAAGCTGCTGACGCCGGACGGCCTGCCGTTTCTGGCCGACTACAACACGCTGCTGGTCAGCCCCGACCTCGAGGCCGAGGCGAAGAAGATCTGCGGCGACGGCGCGAAGCTGCGCCCGACCGGCAACCCGGCCGACGACACGAACGCGGCCAACCCGCTGTATGACCTGCACTACATGGTCATCGGAGGCGGCGCGCTGGGCTTTGCGAAAAAGCAGTGGGCGATCTGCGATGCGACCCTGATGAAGGAACTGTGCAAAATCGTGTACATCACGCGGCCGACCGTGTTCGACAACGGCGACACCGACCCGCTGAAGGAGAACTTCACGGGCTACGTCGATTTCGGCCTGGGCTGGGGCGACGCGAGACAGATCATCTTCTCGAACCCGGCCTGACATAGAGACAACCAAAGCCGCCGGGCGCAGACGCGCCCGACGGCGCTGCCGTATACGGAGGGACGCATGAAGAAGAAAAAACAGCAGCCGGCGAAGAGCAAGCGCATGACCTATGCCGAAGCCGTGCAGAGGATCAAGCGGGGCAAGAAGAAATGACACTGGGCGAAGGAAAGAAGAAAGTCTATGAGCTGCTGGATGAATACTCCTCGGGCGGTGAGCTGACAGAGGACAAGGACATCGAACTGAAGCTGGCGGACTTTTTCGACATCGCGCAAAAGCGCGTGGCCATGGTCAAGCGCATTGTCGCCGTGAAGACGATCAACCGCACGGCAGGGAAGACAGAATACAGCATGCCGGGGAACTTCGGCGGACTGTACCGCGTGTGGCGCGACGGGAAGGTCACGGGGAAATACCGGTGGAAGGGCAGCAAGATCGTGATCCCCGAGCGGGACACGGCCGGGACGATTGAGGTGGAGTACTTCAAGATCCCTGAGACAATCAACGCGGAGACGACCGACGACACGGAATTCGAGGTGGCGGAGGACGCCGCGCAGGCCATGCCGTTTTTCGTGGCGGCGCAGCATCTGTTCCCGGATCTGGTGGTGGATTACTCGGCCTATATGAACCAGTTCGAGCGGATGCTGCAATCTCTGGACACGCGCATTCCGGGCAGCGCAAGCGGCGGCGGTGTGACAAACAGCTTTTACAGGGGGGCTTAACCAATGGCGAGCAGGAGCGGAGTCGATATCAAGACAACGATTTACAACACGTTCAAGGGCGTGGACTTTTCCACGGACCCGTGCCTGGTCGACCGACGGAGAAGCCCCCTTTGCACCAACATGGTTGCAGATTCCGGCGGGATGCCGGAGAAACGCTGCGGCTGGCGCACGCTGCACAAGGTGGGCGGCGGAGCCGTGCACGGGATGTGGACGGCAAACTTCGGCGGCATGCAGAAATCCGTCGCCCACATCGGGACGAAGCTGTACAGCTGGGACGACACGGACGCGGCGCCGGTGCAGCTGATGGCCGGGCTCCACGACGGAAGGAGCCAGGGCGTGCTGCTGGGCGGCAAGCTGTGGATCGTGACAGGCGGGGAGCTGCTGCGCTACGACGGCACGACGGTGACGGACATCACGGCGAGCGACGACGTGTATATCCCGGTGACGGTGATCGCCCGCAAACCGGCAGGCGGCGGCGAGCCATATGAGGACATCAACCTGCTGGGCAGATACCGGGAAAACCGGTTTCTGGCGGACGGGACGAGCACGGTGTACCAGCTTGACGACGTGATCGACGCCGAAGGCGACGTGCGTGTGTGGGTCAACGGCGCGGAGATACCGAGCGGCTGGACGGCAGATCGGACGGCCGGAACCGTGGCTTTCGCAGCGGCGCCGGAAGCGCCGGCGGCCGGCAAGGAGGACAACGTCCGCATCCAGTACCCGCACACCGTGAGCGGCTATGCCGACAGGATCGGGAAATGCACGATCATCACGGCATACGGCATCAACGCGACGAACCGCATCGTGCTGTCCGGAAACCCGGAGCACCCGAACCTGGACTGGACGAGCGCCGTGAACGACCCGACGTATATCCCCGATTTGAGTTACAGCGCCGTCGGGCTCGAGGGCGTGAAGATCATGGGCTATTGCCGGATCGGCGAATATCTCGGCATCGTAAAAGAAGAGAACGCACAGGACAGCAGCGTGTGGATCCGTAAGGGGACGCTCGACAGCGACGGCAAGGCGGTGTTTACCGTGCAGGCGGCGCTGGCAGGCGTCGGCGCGGTGAGCACGGGATGCTTTGCCAACCTGCTCGATGAGCCAATGTTTGTGAGCGGGACGGGGATCTATGCGCTGGTGAGCAGCAACTACGCCTCCGGGCGCGTGACGCAAAACCGGAGCTGGTACCTCAACGCGATGCTGACGGAGGAGCGGGGGATTGCAGACTGCACGGCCGTGCAGTGGAACGGCATGTTCCTGCTGGCCGTTGGCGGCGGCGTGGTATATGTGCTCGACGGCCGGCAAGAGCGCAGCTACCGCCGGGCGAGCAACAGCGACTACATCTACGAGGGGTACTACTGGGACGGTATTCCGGCCGTGTGCTGGATGGTGCGCAAGGACGGAGCGGACGAGCACCTGTATTTCGGGACAGATGATGGACGGATTTGCAGGTTCTCGAGTGACTGGGACGATATGCGCCGTTTTTCTGATGACGGGAAGGCGATTGAGGCGATCTGGGCAACGCGCGTGGACGATGACGGAGACGCAACGGTGCTCAAGACGATGATCAAGCGCGGTGCGAGCGTGACGATCAAGCCGCACCAGAAGACCAGCGCAACGGTATACGTCGTCAAGGACGAGGACGCCGAGAAGCTGGTGGCGTCCGGATATCGGTCGATCTTCAACTGGGGCGATATCGACTTTACGGATTTTACGTTCGAGACATACGACGGGCCGACGGACATCATGCTCAACACGAAGGTGAAAAAGTACAAGCGGCTGCAGATCATCGTGGTGAACCACGAAAACGAGCAGGGGTTCGGCGTGTTTGCAATTACGAAGCACTATGTGGCCGGAAACTTTGCGAAGCGATAAGGAGCGGATATGCTGAAACGGAAGAAAGACAGGGAGCGGCCGGCAGTGACCGGCTATGACTATTCTGACCGGGAGCACAGGGAGCAGACCATTCAGGCGCTGTTCGGCAAGGCGCAGAGCGCGCGCAGAGCGACCGAGCGGGATTGGGAGCGCTACAACGACTACTATAATTTCATCCACGACATCACGGGCGAGACGCAGGAGGCATATGCCGATGCGGAGATGCCATTTGCGCCGTCGGTGATGCCGGATGCGTTCATTCACGTGGAAAGCCAGATCTGCGCGACGGTGCCGGAGCCGGAGTTTCGCGGGCGTGACGACGGCATGGACCCGCAGAAGGCGAAGGAGCGTGAATACGCGGCGCGGTTCGTGTGCGACAACAACCGGCTGAAGGACAAAAACACGGCGAACGAGCGCAGGCTGATCAAGCTGGGGGACGCGTTCTGGAAAGTGTTCTGGGATCCGACGATGATGACTGGCGTCAACGAGGGCGACATCCGCGTGGATGATGTGCCGGTCGAGAGCATCTACCCAGATCCGGCGGCGAGAGAACGCGGCCTGCAGGCGGGGCAGTATGTGTTTCACCTGTACCGGATGCACAAAGTCGCATTTGTGCAGCAGTACGGCAAAGCGATCGAGGAGCTGGGCATGGAGCCGGAACACATCCTGTCAAACGACTATGCGCAGGATCTGAACCTGTTCGACCTGTCGACCTCCATCAACGAGGACGACGACACGGTGACGGTGCTCGAGCACTGGTTCAAGCAGCCGAAGGAGACGGAGGAAAACGGTGTGCGCGTGCCGGCGGGGGCGGTCGCCTGTTCCATCATTGTGGGCGGTCACGAAGTGAAGTACATCCCGAACTATTGGGAGAACACCTGCCGGCAGAACCACCTGTTCCCGTTCGTGCACTACTGGCGTATCCGGGACGAGAACCAGTTTTACAACAAGTCGGAGCTGTTTGCAATCATGGATCTGATCGACATGGGCGACCGGAAACTCGCCATGGCGCAGCTCAATGACGCGATGATGTCCAACGACGTGATCGTGCGCGAGGAAAACGCGCTGGCTGATGGGGCGGAGCTGGACAACCGTCCGGGCGGCGAGATCGTCGTGCGCGATGGGCGGCTGAGCGGCGTGCAGCGGCTCGGCGGACTGCAGCCGCTGCGCAACGCGGCGGACAGCGTAGCATGGATCACGGAGCAGATCCAACGCACGAACCGAAACTTTGACAGCAGCCAGGGCAAGGAGACGACGCGGCAGACGACGGCTACAGCGCTGGCCATGCTGCGCTCGGACGCGGAAGAGCAGGCCAACATTAAGACCGCGGACCGAACGGCCGGATTCGAGCGGCTGTACGAGCTGATCGACTGGAGCGTACAGGAGTTTTACGATACGACGCGCCACATCTATATTGGCTCGAAGAAAAAAGGCGAGCCAGACGTGAGCTTTGACTATCTGTCCGGGAACTACACGGAGACGATGCCGGCGATCGTGGACAGCGTGAGCGGGCAGATCGTGCGCGAAGAGTATGACTACTGGCCACGCGTGGACGTGATCGTTTCGGCAGGCGACGGAATCGTGCACAGCAAGCAGGCGACACTTAAGGCGCTGGAAGGACTGGCGGCCATGAACGTAACCGCGCAGAACTACAAGGTGCTGGCGGCAGAGCTGGAGGTGCTGGATATCCCGCAGAAGCAGGAGATCATCGACGGCTGGCGCCAGCAGTTTGAAACGCCACAGCAGGCAGCAACAGAGGGCGGACTCACACAGACACAGACGGGTGGCCTTGTGCCGGAAAGCTACCTGTCGCCGCAGGACGAAGGGGGCGTGATGATGTGACGTGCAAAACGTGCGGCATTGAAATGGTACTGCTGCGCAGGGACGAAGACGGCGCGGCGGTTTATGTATGCAGGAATGCAGCTTGCCCGGAGAAAGGGCGGGAGAAGAAGGAGGCCACAAATGGCGTTTACAATTCCTGATGATGTGCTCGGCACGATCTCGAAGCTGAGCAATTACCCGAACCGCATCGAGCGGCTGAGGGCCGCGGCGCTCAAAGCGCAGTTTGACGCGGACGCAAAAACAGTGATGGGAGCACTCAAGAGATTGATTCAGGAGCTGGGGCTTGCGACGGCGGCAAGAAACGTCGGCTTTGAAAAGACGACCGCGGTCAACGCTGATAACGTGCAGGATGCGATCGAGAACGTGCAGAGCCAGATCGCTGGCGTGTCGCAGGGCGGCATCGCAGATGCGTCGATCACAACGGAGAAGATCGCAGAGGAAGCAGTGACGAGCGAAAAGATCAAAAGCGGAGCGATCCAGAAAAGACATTTTACGAGCGGTGCGCTGCAGGAGGACATACCGGTCGACGAGCTGACATTCTCGGCTACGTCTACCGCGTGCACGCTCTCCACGCATTGGTGCAAATTTGCGGTTGCACTCAGAGCGGTGTTTTTCGGCGCACGGTTTTTGAATTTGTCAGACGCGGACGTAAAGAGAAAACGCGTGTATATTACCGCGTCCGGCACCGGCGGATACGCTTTTACAACGTATGGGTGTTACAGCGCATACGTGTCATACAAATCGGCAGGTACAACGAAGTACGTGAGTGCACCGGTGTTCACGACGCTGTTGGCATCGAACGAGCGTGCGCTCTGCGTTGTACTCCCGGATGATGTCACAGCCGACACAGCCGGGATCTCCATTCATGGTCTGTACTTTGTTTCGTGATGAGGTGAAAAGCAATGGCAGTTGTAATTAAACAGGGTGACGCTTACGGCATTCCGCTGGAGATCCAGCTCAACGGTGCGGCGTTGCACGCGGATGACGTGGAGCAGGTGGAGGTCTATGTCGGGGACACAATTCGCAAGCTGTACCCGGGTCAGATCACCTACAACGACGCGCTTGGCAGCTTCATCGTGCCGGTAACGCAGGAAGAGACGTTCGAGCTGCCGGAGGGGGAGACCATCCGCGTAGACGTGCGTGTGCAGTTTCCGGGCGGCATGGTGATAGGCGTGATCGACGAGCTGAAAGCGAAGGTCGCGGATGCCCTCAGCGAGGAGGTGCTGTAAATGCCCGCGGTCGTACCGGCGAACGGCCGGTTTTCGTTGACGGTTCGCCTCGGCGGTGCCCTGCTGCAAGGGCCGCCGGGGCCGCCCGGTGTCGGTGTGCCACCCGGCGGAACGACCGGGCAGGCGCTGACGAAGCTGTCCGACAGCGACTATGACACGGGCTGGCGCACGCCGACCGGCGGAAGCGGCGGAGGTGGCACAGTGCAGAGCGTCAACCGTGTGCTGCCGGATGGCGCCGGAAATGTGCAATTGAAACCGGAAAACGTCGGCGCGGTGGACGAGGATGAAGAGCTGACGATCCTCGAAATCATTTCCATGTGGAATAACGCTTAGGGGGAGAACTATGGCAACGAAATACGCAGGGCAGAACGCCCTGAACAAGTTGATGCAGCTGATTAAAACGGCGTTGAGTGGGAAGCTGGACAAAGCTGGCGGCACGATTACCGGAAATCTGAAAGTGAACGGGGACTTTGAACCTGTCAAGGGGCTTACGACGAGCGGCGGGATTAACGCCCAGTCCGTGAGTACGCCGGTTCTTGCCTTGCACGACAACGGGGTCGCAGGAGCAAACGCCAGCATCAACGTATCTGGTGCGGGTGCCGTGGAGGTGACTGTGCCGGACGGCGATAAGCGGGCAAAGGCGCGCCTGAAGGTTGGCACACCGACCGAGGACGACGATGCGGTGACGAAGGCATACGCGGCCGCGGCGCTGGATGGCAAGCTGGACAAGACTGGCGGAACGCTGACTGGCTTTTTGCGCGTCAATGACTCGTCGTATGTCGAAGGCAGCATTGATGTCGGGAACAATATTTCGGCCAAAATGCTGCAATTGAACGCAGCGGGGTCTACGGAAGATAACCCGGTATTGGTGGATGTCGTTCCGGATGACAGCGACGTGTCGGCGATGGCCGTGTGGGCAACAGCGGACAATGCCGGATTGAAACGTGGGAGCATTATTGTTGCAACACCTACGGACAGCCAGACCAACTACGCAGCGACCGTCGAGTTTGTGAAGAACAAGGTCTCCGGCCTGCAGACGGCAGATCAGGTGCAGGCCGCCATCAGCAGTGCGATCACGGGCGTATACGTACCGAAGGGGTCGATCGCTTTCGCGTCTTTGCCGACGGCGGCGGCCGGAAATAAGGGCTGGGTGTACAACATCGTCGACGCGTTTACGACCACGGCGGCATTCGTCGAGGGCGCAGGACATAGCTATGAAGCGGGCACAAACGTTGTGTGCGTGGACACTGGCAGCGGCAGCTACAAGTGGGACGTGCTTGCGGGCACGATCGACCTGACGGAGCTGACTGCGGACGAGGTGCAGACGCTCTGGAATTCCGTCTGACGGGGGGGATGATGCGTGCAGGCAAGCGGAAGTGCAGCAATCAAAAAGCTGATCCAGCTTGTAAAATCCGCGCTGTCCGGCAAGATGGACAAGGCGGGAGGAACTTTTACGGGCAATGTCTCCGGGCAGTATTTCACCGGTACATGGCTGCAATCCACAGCGGCGACTGATCTGGGCAAAACGCCGGGCAAGATCGCCGTGCTGGACGACAGCGGATGGATGTACTACCGGACGCCGGCAGAGCTAAAATCCGATATCGGCGCAAGCTCAGGCGGAGTCGATGTCAGTACGGTGCTCGACAAGGTGTACCCGGTCGGGGCAATCTACATGAGCGTAAGCAGTACAAACCCGAAGACCTTGTTTGGCGGCACGTGGGTGCAGCTTAAAGATCGATTCCTGCTGGCCGCAGGCACGACCTATAAAGCTGGTTCAACTGGCGGCGAGGCGACACACACGCTTACCGCAAGCGAGATGCCGAGCCACAACCACGCGGTGTACTACCCTAATGCTGGAGCGGCTGACCACTCCGCGCCCGGCAACTACCCGGATGGCCCGTCTGACAGCACGTATTATGCGGTTGGCAGCTACACGTCCAGCGCTGGCGGCGGCGGAGCGCATAATAACATGCCTCCGTATCTTGCGGTTTACGTGTGGAAGCGGACGGCCTAAGAGAGGAGGGGCGGCATGGATAATATCATGACGGTGCGGCTGCACGAGGTCGGAAAGGTCTCTGCCGCTGTGAAAGAACCGGAAAAGCTCGCCGTGGCTTTGGGCGAAGCGGTCGTTGTGGAAAAGGGCAATGCCGACTACTACGACGGCGCATATGACGTGACGCCGCTGATCACGGCGCAGAGGCTGCCAACGCGCAGCAAGACGATGCGCGACGATGTGCGCATCGAGATGATCCCGACGCGGGAGATCCCGAACGCCGCTGGCGGCGTAACTTTTATCGTTGGAGGCTGACTATGGCATACAGTAAAATTATTTATGGCGGCAACGTGCTGATCGACCTGACCGGCGACACCGTGGCCGCGGACAAACTGCTGGCGGGTATCACGGCGCACGGGAAAGACGGTGAGGAGATCACAGGCACTTGCGCGTATGACGCCGCCACCGGCGACGCCACTGCCGCGGAGGGCGAAATCCTGCTCGGCAAGACGGCGTATGTGAAGGGCGCGAAGAAGACCGGCACGATGCCGAACCGCGGCGCCGTGACGGGCACGATCGCCACCAAGGCGGGTGAGTACACTGTCCCCGCGGGCTACCATAACGGCAGCGGCAAGGTGGGCATCAGCTCGACCGAGCGGGCAAAGATCATCGCGGGCAACATCAAAACGGGCGTGACCATCCTCGGCGTGGAGGGCAGCTACTCCGGCGCGTCGATCAAGGCGCAGGCCAAAAGCGCCACGCCAAAGACGACCGCGCAGACCGTGTCGCCGGACAGCGGCTATGACTATCTGTCGAGCGTGACGGTCGCGGCAATCCCTTACGCAGAGGCCGCGAACCCTGCGGGCGGAACGACCGTGACGATCGGGTGACGATATGGCAGTCAGCAAGATCGTATATGACGGCAGGACGCTGATCGACCTGACAGCCGATACGGTCACGGCGGACGCGCTGCTGTCCGGCACGACCGCGCACGACAAGGCAGGCAACGCCATTACCGGCGCGCTGACGCTTGCGACCGTCTACACCGGCTCTGGTGCGCCGGACGCAAGCCTCGGCGCAGACGGGGACATCTATCTGGATCTGGGGTGACACATGAACGAGCTGATCTATCACACCATCACACCGACCGCGCAGGAGGTCGGCGGGGACTATATGCTGATCCTGACGGCTGACAGCACGATTGATGATATCGTGCAGTACATTCTGTCCAGCAAAGTGATCTGGTTTTACGACGGGGCGCTGTACCATCAGGTGTTCGCGTTCGAAGACGTCGAAAACGCCATGATCGTGTACTACTACAGGACGGACGGAAGCGTGGCGTCGCACCGGGTAGGTGACGGCGCATGAGGGTCGAAGGCCGGCAGATCAGGATCGTATATGACAACGCAAAGCAGTATCTGACGGCAGACAACTGTGCGATCGGTGTCGAGTCATACGGAAACGGCGTTGTCATCAAGTCAACTGCACGATCCGGCTATGCAATCTTCACTGATGCGGCAAAAGCTGTTTTGTTCCCGAACGCAAAGGCACGCCCGGTAAAGGCGGACAGCCGTATTGGCTGCGGCGCGTCTATAAAAAACAAAAACAACTATTGCGCGTTAGAGTTTGGCGGCACAGAGGTGCACAAGGTGCTGTGTTCGGACGAGGTCGGCGAGCAGGACGGGCTTACCAGCACGGCGATCACTGGGGCGACATCGGCGACAACGATCCGATATCATCTGCACATTGATAACCTTTTTATCGCCGCCGCGTGCTCGGTTGGGCAGCTTACCCTGTACTTCAAGCGCTACGTCTGTGCAGCGATGACGGCTGGCAGTGGCGTTACATCCGCGACCGTATCGGATGCGGAACCGTGGGACGGTGACAATGTGACCTTCACGGCCACGCTGGCGGCTGGCGCGGCGTTTGACGGATGGTACAGCGATGCGGCGTGCACGCAGCGCGTCGGCACAAGCCTGTCGTACACTACCACGGCCGCAGATCTGACGCTGTACGCCAAAGCGACGCAAGCAGCGCCGACCGGTACAGGCGTCTACATCAAGCGCGCAGGGGCGCAGGTGCAGGCCGCTGCGGTGTGGCGGAAAGAAAACGGCCTGTGGGCCAAAGCGGACAAGACCGCAATCGAGGCGGGAAAGAATTATCGACTCATTCAGCGGTGAATGAGGTGAATGAGGTGAATATTGTGAATGTTATTGAGGCATTTGTGACGCAGAACCCACTGTATCAGAAGTATACAAAGATCCCGGTGCGCAAACTGGTGCTGCACAGCGTGGGCTGTCCGCAGCCGAGCGCTGCCGTATTTGCGCGGCAGTGGCAGACGGCGCGGTACTTTGCGCACGCTGTGCTGCAGGCGGACGGCACGGTGTATCAGGTCGCGCCGTGGGATTGCCGACTGATGCACGTAGGCGCGGCGAACGCGTATAGCATCGGTGTGGAGATGACCGAGCCGGACTGCATCCGCTACACCGGCGGCGCGACATTTGTATGCTCCGACCGGGCGCGGGCGCTCGCGCAGGTGACCGGTACGTACAACACAGCGGTTGAGCTGTTTGCATGGCTCTGCACGCAGTTTGGGCTTGACCCACGCAGCGACATCATCTCGCACGCGGAGGCGAGCGCGATGGGCATTGGCACGGATCACGCAGACCCGGAGCACCTGTGGCGGCAGCTCGGCACGGGCTACACGATGGACGGCTTTAGGCGCGACGTCGCCGAGGCGATGAACGAAAATGACGACAAGGAGGACAACAACGTGATTAGGTATACCACGATTGACGACGTGCCCGGCTGGGCGCGCAGCACGATCAAAGAGATGATGGACGCAGGTCTGATCGCCGGTACGGGCGGCGGCAGAATCGACCTTAGCGATGATATGCTGCGGATGCTGTACATCATGTGGCATATGCGCGATACGCGCTATGGGCGCATCGTAGATGGCAAGGTGATGGACGTGCCCGCGTGGGCGCAGGACACGGTGCAAAAGCTTGTCGATGACGGTGTGCTTGCTGGCGTGGGCGATGGCAAGCTGGACCTGTCCATGGACATGCTGCGCACGCTGGTGATTGCGGCGAACATGGATAAATAAAAATGGAGGAATACATATGAATGCACCGAGTAAAGCAATGGAGCTGAAGGCAGCCATCTCGGCCGTGCTGGCCGGCATGACGGCGTTCTGGGGGTGGACAGGCTGGCTTGTGGTGATCTGGCTGGTTGCAATGGTCCTGGACTATGCGACCGGCTCGTGGGCAGCGTTGTCGACAGGAACGTGGGACAGCGCAGTCGCGCGCGCCGGCCTGTGGCACAAACTTGGAAGTATCGTGGCAATGCTCGTCGCGTTGCTGCTGGACGTGGCTCTGTCCGCGATCATCAACTACGGCGACCTGGGTTTTGACTTGCCGTTTACATATAAGACGGCTTTCTTGCCTTTGGTGGCGATTTGGTACATCGTGACGGAGCTGGGCAGTATCACGGAAAATGCTGCGCACCTCGGGGCACCGGTGCCGAAGTTTTTGATTAACTGCCTCGCAAAGCTCAAGGACAAAACGGACGAAGAGAAATAACAGCATCCCCGCCGGAGAACCCGGCGGGGAAAACAATAAGGAGGCTACTATGGACGCAGGGCAGACCACCAGCTACATCGACGAAAACGGGCAGAAAAAGACCGGCATCGTTGCACCGAGCTACAACAAGGACACGGACTATGCAAAATATATGCAGCGAGCGGCTGCGGACGGCGACATGGGTGCGGCATCGTACTACGAGAGCCAGAGGAACAAGAAGATCGCCGGGGAGGGCATGGACTACAGCCCGTCGAGCCTGTACGCGCAGTATGCAAAGCAGTACACACAGGATGAAATGGATCGACTCGAGAGCGGATACACGCCGAGCTACAACGTGGGGGCAGACTACGCCGGCATGGCGGAGAAGGCGGCGAAAAGCGGCGACTACGCCGCTGCAGCCTACTACGAGCAGCAGCGGAACAAGAAGATCGCGGGCGAGGGCATGACGCAGTATCAGCCGGAATACACCTACCAGAAATACGCGACGGACTACGACGACGCACAGCGTGCAGAGCTGGAGCGGGGATACCGGACGGCGGCGGAAAAGGCTCAGGAGACAGGATACCTCGAGAGCGCGCTGAACATGCTGCAGGAGCAACTGAAGCAGCAGCTGGAGGCGAACGAGACGGAGAGCGCCAAGCAGACGGAGCTTGCGATGCTGAAGCTCCAGCAGCAGAAAGAGGAAGCGAAGAAGAAATACGACAGCACAGACCGGCAGCTTTACATCGATATGATGAAGGAGCAGAAGGCACTTCCGGAGCAACTGGCCGGGGCCGGGTACACGGGCGGCGCCACGGAGAGCTCGCTGCTGAAAAACAGGCTGTCGTATGAGCAGGCGCTGCGAGAAAACGAGGGCGGCCGCGCAAGCGCGATGACGGCACTGGATGTTGCCGGAAATGCAGCGGAGCTGCAGCGGCAGATCGCAAAATCGCAGGCTGACCAGACGGCGCGCAGCAACTACCTGGCCAACTACAGCAGCATCATGAGCGGGCTGCAGAGCCAGCAAAACTACGAGCGTGAGCGGGAGCTGGAAAGGAAACAGCAGGAGATCAGCTACGCACTGGCAGCGGCGGACAATCTGGCAAAGTACGGAGACTTCTCCGGATATGAAAAGGTGACGGACAGTAACGGCAACCGCCTGTATACGGACGCGCAGATCGCGGCAATGAAGGCAGAGTATGACGCGCTGAAGGCGGCGAGCACCAGCACAAGAAGCACGGGCGGCGGGGGTTATAGCTACAGCGATTACAGCTATACACCGACGGAGACGCAGGAAGAAACCGAGGAGACGCAGGACTGGACATCTGGCGACTTTGTGGCGAAGCTGGCAGAGGCGCAGCAGTCTGGATGGACGAACAAGCAGCTCCGGGAGCAGATCGACCAGGCGAAAAAAGACGGCCTGATCTCCAGGGACAGCGCAATCCGGCTGAAGTACCAGTACAGAGATTAAGGGGGCACACCATGGCAATGTCGACGGGCGAGTTCATGCGGAAGTATGGGCTGAAGAAAGGAACACAGAAAACGCAGACGCAGGGGGCGGGCGGGCCCCTTGCATCGGGGGGGACACTTTCAACCGGCGAGTTTATGCAGACGTTCAACGCGAAGGCGGCGGAGCCGGTGCACCATTACGCGACGATGCATTTCGACGAGAAAAAGAAACAGAAGAAGACGCAGAACCCGGAGCTGCCAAAGGGGCTTTCATTCGGCGAGTACCTGAAGCTCGGCACGAAGGACGCGAAGGAATACTTAAACGCTATTGGCAACCTGCCGAGGACGGTCTTTGACAAGACAATCGACACTGCGGATAATCTCGAGCAAGGCGCAGCGGATCTTGCGAAGCAGGCCGCGGGGAAGTGGGACGCATCGGACATCCAGAGATGGGCCGCAAATGAGAAAGTCGCGGAGCGACCCGATGAGGAAAAAACGGGCCAGGGCATGCTGTGGAAGGGCGTGACGCAGGCGGCGAACGGCTTCGCACAGACGCTCGGATGGCTGCCGGGCAACGCGCTGAAAGAATTGGGCTGGGAGAACAACCCCCTTTCCAACTTGGCAGAGGCGCAGCAGCAGATCGCGGACGCCGCGCAGGAATACTACGGCAAGAACATGCAGAACGCCACAAAAGGGCAGAAGATTGTCGACGAACTCGGAACAACGACGGTTGCAGCACTGCCACAGGCAATCATGGCGATGATGACAATGGGCGGGAGTGCGGAAGCGCAGCTTGCAACAGGTGGAGCCGGGGCTGCCGCGACACTGCCGGGCATCGTCGGAAACGCGAAAACTTCGGCAGTCACTGCGCAGCAGATGGCGCGGGAGATGGCGAAAGATCCAAACTTCTGGCTGGCGTTCTCGCAGGTGGCCGGGCAGAACTACCAGAACGCAAAAGCGGACGGAGCATCGGACTGGGAAGCAAATGCGTTTGCCATGGCCAACGGGCTTGTGAACGCGGCGGTCGAAGTGGGCGGCGGTATTCAGAAGCTGCCGGGTGAGCTGCAGGTGAGTGAGAGCGCGCTGAAATCGTGGATCAAGTCGGCCGCGGAAGAAGGTCAGGAAGAAGTCGTGCAGGGCGTGCTGGAGCGCGCGCTGCAGAACCTGACCTACAACAAGGGGAACAAGGTGTTTTCGACGAAGGACGAGGATGCCGTGCTCAACCCAGTGACGGGCGCGAAGGAATTCGGACTCGGTATGACCGTCGGCGGCATCCTCGGCGGAGGACAGACGATTGTCGGAAAAGCCGCAGGGCTCGCGCGCGGAGCGGCGGGGAACGTACAGGCCGACGTGCGGGAACTGCCGAAGGCGCAGACCGTTGAGGAAAACACGCAGGAAGCCAACAATCCAGCGAAGGCGGCGCAGGTGACGGAAGTACGCGAACTGCCAGCGGAGCAGACAAGCGTGGAGACGCAGACAGCAGAAGCACGCGAGCTGCCAATGGGGCAGGTGAGTACGGAGTCGCAGGTGCGGGAACTGCTGGGCGGCGAGGTGACGAACAGCAAGGCGGAGAGGATCCTTGCAAATGCCGAGCTCCGGACAGCATTTGAAACTGTGACCGGCGAGACGCTGGCCGGAACCAAGGCGCAGCAGCGCGAGACCATCAAGCGAGCGGCAGAATCACAAAATGCGCAAATTCAGCAAGCCCAGTCACAAAATCAGCAAGTTCATTCACAAAATCAGGCGAAAATTGTGAATGAACCGGTTGCAAGCACGGCAAACGCGCAGGAAAGCGACAATTTTGCAGATGTGCGGGGGCTGCCGTCTGCCGATACGCAGGTCAAAAGCAAAAATGAACGCACTTCGAAGGCTATGCCACTTTTGCCAGAGAGATCAGAAATCGCAGGCTCGCAGGGGCTTCCGGTGCGAGCAGATAATGCGGTGTACAAAGTGGTTGAGATACCACAGGAGAAAATCGACGAGATATCCGCGTATGTTGATTCTGTCGAAAGCGCTACGGCGAGAAAAAAATATAAGCGGATCATTAAAGACCTGTTCATGGGTAAGACCTTCAAGAATGCGAACACATTGGCGAACGGACTGTATTACGAAATCGGCATTGGCTCGAAGGGAATTGGCGAGATTATTTCGAGGCAGCCAGTAAGCGCTGATACATTGGCAATGCTGGAGCAGCTGGACGAAATTGTGGAAAATGCGAAGTGGATGGCAAGCGAGCCGTCAAAGCACACGGCGCGCCACTTGAAGAGGACAGACATTTTTGAAACGAAAGCCATGTTCGGAGAGCTGCCAGGCGTCGCAAGAATGCGTGTGAATGTGGGAGACCAGGGAAACAACCTGTACTATTTGACAAATGTAAAAACAGAGGCTTCAAACTCTCAACCGCGCAACAACGATCGTTGGAAACGCGGGATAGAGAGTGAAGCCTCTGCAAGTAATATGGTATCAGAATCGAAAAGAGATGTCAAGAGCACGCAGGCGAAAGAAAGCGCACGAACTGCGGCCGAAGGCTACGCACGCGAGCACGGACTGCTGACCGGAGAAAACACGAGCAGATCGGCGGTGGAAGAAAACGCGCGCGTGATGCGCGAGGCGCAGGAGAACGAGGCGGAGCGGCAGGAACTGCGAGACAACCCTGTGGAGCCGGGCACGCACGCGGAAAGGATGGGCGTGAAGATCAGCCACCCGTTTGCGCCGATCACGAACGTGGACGACCTTGTAACAGAGGCGAAATACGCCAAAAAGGCGAGCCGGGACATCGAGAAGAAAATCCGGGAGCTGAACCCGACACCGGCAGAGAAAGAATTTGCGCAGGGAATCGCAAAAGGGGCATCATTCGACAGCGCCGGGAACATCGTGGGCGGAACGTACACGGCGGAGCAGATACCGACGACCATGTCAAAGGAAAAGGTGACGCAGCTCGCGTACTACTACATGGCAAAAAACGACTACGCGGGCAAACTGATCCGGAGCCGCAAATACGCCGCGCAGCGGCAGTGGCAGGCGAAGCTGGAGGAGCTATTCGGAACACCAGATGACCGGAAACTACCGGGCGCGCTGAGTTTGCAGGTGAACACGATGCAGCGGAACGTGGAGAAAACATTCGGGAAGGAACTGGGAAAGAAAATCAACGAAGAGCTCTTCGACCCGATCCTCGAAAATTCCGCAGAAAAGATCCGCTTTATTAACCGGATGTTTGACCGCGTGCGCGGGTTCGACCTGAGCGAATCGGAGAGCGCGCTGGTGCAGCGAGTGATCGAAGGGACCGCGGTGGCGGACCAGGTGAGCAAGCTGGATCCGGATATGCGAAAGCGCGTGGCGGATGCGGCAACGAGTACGGACGTGAAGAAGACCGCTGCGGAAATGAACATTCCACGGGAGCAAATGGAGCTCGTGGAGCGGTACAAGGCGTGGCTGGACACGCAGGCAAGGCTGCAGGACGCGGACGTGGACGCAAAGAAAATCGAAGAAGCGGCGGCGGGATACAAAAAAGCATATAACGAATTCTACGACCTGATCAACGAATTCCTTGTGAGCCATGGGTATGATCCGATCGGCTATGTGAAAGGGTACGCCCCGCACATGCAGCCAGAGAAGGCGCAGGAGGGAACGGCAAAGTTCCTGAAACTGATTGGGATCGACACGCAGGTGTCGGAGCTGCCGACGGCCATCGCTGGCAGGACGGATAGCTTCCGGCCAGGAAAGCAGTGGAACCCGTACTTCCTCGAACGCACGAAAACGAGCAACGATAACGTAGAATATGACGCAGTAGGCGGTTATGAATCCTACGTCAACTACATGGCGAATGTTCTATATCACACGGACGACATCATGAAGCTGCGCGAAATGTCCAAATACTTTCGCGGGAAGTATGCGCGGGATGGGATCAGCGACCGGATTGCGCAGGCGAGAGAGATGCACAATGCATCGCTGGAGCAGAAGATCGGATTCCTGGAATCGGCGGACCGGATCGCGGAGGGCACGCGCCTGACTGAGGAGCAGGCAGACGCGGCACTGGACAAATACATCGACAGCTTGTTTGAAAACATCAACGGAATGACGAAGTACGGGCAGTTCGTGTCCGTATTGGATGACTACACGAACAAGCTGGCGGGGAAGCAGACGAAGGTGGATCGCGTGTTTGAAGACAAGTTCGGGCGCAACTTCCTGAACCTCGGCAACAAGCTCTCGGCCATTTTCGGACAGAGCACCATCGTGGGCAATCTGTCGTCCGCACTGAACCAGACGGCACAGATCCCGATGCTGGCGGCAGAAGTCGGAGCGGGGAATGTCGCAGAAGCTGTCCGGGACATCGTGACCGGGGAGACGAAGGCGGACGGATGGGAAGGCGCAAGTGACTTCCTGACCGGTAAGCGGGGAATTGACCAGCTGACGGAAACTAAGGGGCTGGGGAAGGTGATGGACGTTGCCGCTATCCCGTTCGAAGCGGTGGACGACGTGGCCAGCCGCGTGATCGTGCGTGCAAAATACCTGCAGGAAGTGAAAAACGGCGCAACGCATGAGGAAGCAATGAGGGCGGCGGATGAATATGCCAGCAGGATGGTGGGCAACCGCATCCAGGGCGCGAAGCCGATGGCGTTTGAGGACAAAAACGTTTTCTCGAAGGCGCTGACGACGTTCCAGCTCGAGGTTGCCAACGCATGGAGTCATATCTCGCACGACTTGCCGATGGAATTTCAGACGATGGCAAAGACGCAGGGGAAGACTGCAGCCGTGAAAAAGCTCTGCGGATTCGTGGCAAAGTACCTGCTGGAGGCATTCCTCTTCAACCGACTGACGGAATGGCTCTACGGTGGAACGCCGGCGCCGTTCGACGTGATCGGATATGTGACCGGCGCTATCGGCGCAGGCGAGGGACTGAGCACGAACAAGTACTTGCTGACGGCGCTGGACAACGCGCTGGAAGCGGCGACCGGAGAACGGGAACTCGGAACGGAAAAGCCGGAGCAGAAATTTGACACGGAAGCGGCGTGGGACCAACTGCGGTATACAGCATCCGGCGACCTTCCGTTTATCTCAAATGCGCTTTCCATGGCGGGAGCAAGCGACAGCAACATGCCGCTGCCGACAGTTCCGGTAAATACGCTTTCCGATGCAAAAACCGCTGTGTTCGGGAAAGATGCGGACACGCGCAAAGACGCGGCGCAGAAGCTGGCGGAGGACGCACCGAAGGAGCTGAAGACATGGCTGCCGATGGGCAACCAGATCTATAAGACCGGAAAGGGCGTCGAGACGCTTGTGCGCGGCGGTGCATATTCCGGGTATGGAGACTCCGAGCGGCTGAAGTATCCTGCGGACACGAGCGGGCCGAAGGGTCTGCTGAAAGGCGCGCAGATGGTGCTGTTTGGGCCGAATGCGACGCAGGACGCGAACGAGTTCTATGCATCCGGCGACAGAAGCCTGACCGTAAAGCAGACGCAGGCGTATCGGGACATCGTCGCCAGCGGGGCGGATAAAAAGACCGTGTACGAAACCATGCAGGCCGTGCGCAGTGTGGATGACGACGACCCGGAGGCGGCGGCAAAAGCAAAGCGCGACGCGATCCGCAACGCGGATCTGCCGGACAGATACAAACAGCAGATCTATTCGGCCATGATCGGCGACGGAAAGGACGTGAAGTTCAGCGCGCTGCGATCGGAAAAAATGTCGTGGGACAGCATCATGGATTGCTACGACGTTTACGACCGGATCAACCGGGACAACGAGAAAGCGTCCGTAAAGGCGGTCGAGTTTGCAGCGGAGGTGGATCGCATGAACCTTTCTGACGCCCAGAAGACGGCCGTGAAAAGCAATCTGGTGTTTTACTCCGGAGTGCAGGCAAAGGCCGAAACGTATGAGAAAATCACCGGAGCGGGCGTCAGCACGAGCGAGGCGGAAACACTCGCGCGCACGATTGGAGCACTGACCCCGGAGAAAGGCGCGGACAGCGTGACCGCTATGCAGAAATACAAAGCAATCGTTAACAGCGGCGTTTCCGATGCGACGGCAGCGGCGGCCGTGCAGGCGATCATGCCGGATTCCATCGCCGTGAAATTCTCGGCGGTGCGCCAGTGGAACGTGCCGGCGGAGAAATACGTTGAAGTGTATGAAGCAACGGAGGGAATCAAAGAAAAGTACGGAAAGAAATCTCTGAACGCAGGCATGGCAAAAGCGGCGATCGACTCCGTGAGCGGCTTGACGCAGGAGCAGCGCGCGGCACTGTGGCAGATCCAGAACAAGAGCTGGAAGCCGTATAAAAACCCGTACTCTACTGCGGTGGGCAGCAGTGTACGGGCAAGGCTGGAGAGCGGGACGGTGACAAACAGCCTTCCGACGGGCACAAGCAGGGCGGCCGGGGCGCTCGGGTTGCCGAAATAACGGGAAAAAGCCGCGTAAAATGCGGCTTTTTCTCATTTATAATCTTCTGGTGCAAAAGAGCTGGGGCACCTGGAGATGGTCGGCACGATCCTCTACCAGCTCACACGCAGCATGACGCCGGAGCAGATCAAGCGCTCCGGCTACGACACGTACTTCGTTGACCACACGGCAGGCGTGTTCCCGCAGTTTGCATCCGGCACACCGTGGACGGCGGCGACGATCGGCGTGACAGGCGATGTGATCGCTGACCTCTCCGAGGATATGTCGGCCGAGCAGAAGGCGCGCAAGACGTATGATAATATCCTGCGTCTGTGCGATGATCCGGATGTGACGGATGTGATCCGCTTCCTGCGCGAGCGTGAGGTCGTGCACTATCAGCGCTTCGGCGAGGCGCTGCGGCTGGCCACGGAAAAGATGGACCAGAAAAACGTCTATGCGGTCAACCCCGCGTTCGACCGTACCTGAGCGTTGATTCCGCCTCTACAAAGCATAAGCCCTCGGCATTTTGCCGAGGACTTATGCTTCGCGGACGATAAAAACAGCAGACACCCGAAGGTGTCTGCTGTAAAAGTCAGGGGTTGATCAGCGGATCAAAGTCCAGCGCTCGGTGACCGGGTGCTTGATGTTCTGGAAGATGTCGCCCTTGAGGTCTCCGAAGGTGTTGAAGTTGACATCCAGCGTGTAGTCATGGCTGTTGGTCGCTTCCTGAATGGCGGCGTAGTACCAAGCGGTGGTGTCCATGTTGTCGGGCCAGGTCTTCATCTGGTCGGCAACGGCGCCGAAGCTGGTGGTGCCTTCGCCGGGCAGACGGCCGATAAGCTTGTTGACAACGGTGATCGCCTGTGCACGGGTCAGGGAATCCTTCGGTCCGAACATGTTGTCGCCCTTGCCCTCAAGGATGCCGAGCATGTAAAGGAAGCTGATGTACTTGTCAGCGAAGCCGCCGTTGAGATCCTTGAAGATGAAGCCGCCGATGGGCTGGTTGATCTCGATCATGAACAGCTGCGCGATCATCGTCGCAAACTGCTCGCGGGTCATAACGGCGTCCGGATCAAAGCGGCCGTCACCCACACCGACCAGAACGCTGGCCTTGGTCATCATGGTGATGGCTTCGTAGGCCCAGTGGTCCTTGCCGACGTCGATGAAGGTCTTGCCGGTCTTCTTGGCGTACTGTGCCTTGGACTCATCGGTCATGAGCTCGAAGATGATCTGAGCAGCTTCCGCACGGGTGAGCGTGTTGTTCGGGCGGACAAGGCCGTCCGGGTAGCCGGAGATGTACGCATTATGATCGGTGTCCTTCAGGCCGATACGGAACGTCGGGTAAACGGTGATGACATCCATGTCCAGAGTCTTGCCGACAGAGATTCTCGGCGCGGACTTGAACGTCAGGCCGGTCTCCTTCTGCGTCCAGGTGGCGGACATGGTGTAGGCCTTCAGGCGCTGATCCTTGGTGAAGACGGCAACGCCGTAGGTAGCGACCTCGGAAGCGACGATCGTGTTGCTGTTCTGGTTGTAGAGAACGACCTGAGCACCCTTCGCGAGCATGCCCCACGGGGTCTTGACGACGACCAGATAGTTGGGCAGTTTGGCAAAGACATCGGTGATGATGCCGGCGGTTTCCGGAGAGATCTCCTCGACAGAAGCGGGGACAACCTCTTCCGCTGCAATGTCTTCATCGGCTGCAAAAGCCATGACCGGCAGCAGACTGACGACCATGACCAGAGCGAGAAGCATGCAGAGCAGTTTGCGGGATTTCTTCATAGTTTCCACTCCTTTGATAGATTGCATAAGCACCGTTTCGCCGGAAGCAGGGTAAAACAACCGGCTGCGTACACTTATGGTCATAGTATACACGTGCCCGTGGGAAAAGTCAAGCTATGGAAGCAATGTGCACAAAGGTCATCTGCGCATTTGCGGCATCATAGAGCGCAGTCTGTTAACGGACGCAGCGTTAACTGCCGGAATTTTTATTCGGAGCAGATTTCCTGTTGACAAGGAGGGAAAATAACGATATAATCCTATTAACCTATAGAGAAGGTAGGCGTTAGCGTGAGAAACCGAATTTCCGGCCGCCTGTGCATCTGCTGGCACTGTTGCGGCGTCTGAGCGCAGAGACATATACGAAACCGGACATACATATATAATATTTGAGACAAAAATGGAGGAATCTCTTATGAGCAATATCTATACATCTGCAGATCAGCTGATCGGCAAAACGCCCCTGCTGGAGCTGACGCACATTGAAAAGGAACAGCAGCTCGAGGCGCGCATTCTGGCAAAGCTGGAGTATTTCAATCCCGGCGGCTCTGTGAAGGACCGCGTGGCGCTGGCCATGATTGAGGACGCAGAGCAGCGCGGCGTGCTCAAGCCGAGCTCCGTCATCATCGAGCCCACCTCCGGCAACACCGGCATCGGCCTTGCCTCCGTTGCTGCCGCCAGAGGCTACCGCATCATCATCGTCATGCCTGAGACCATGAGCGTAGAGCGCCGTCAGCTTATGAAGGCCTACGGCGCGGAACTCGTGCTCACCGACGGCGCGCAGGGCATGAAGGGTGCGATCGCGAAGGCCAACGAGCTTGCCGCGCAGATCCCCGACAGCTTTGTCCCCGGGCAGTTTGTCAACCCCGCGAACCCGGCGGTACATCGCGCGACGACGGGACCTGAGATCTGGCAGGACACGGACGGCAATGTGGATATCTTTGTTGCGGGCGTTGGCACCGGCGGCACCGTGACGGGTGTCGGTGAGTATCTGAAGTCCCAGTGCCCGAAGGTCAAGGTCGTGGCCGTCGAGCCGGCGACCTCACCGGTGCTGAGCGCCGGTCACGCCGGCCCGCATAAGATCCAGGGCATCGGTGCGGGCTTTGTGCCGGAGGTGCTCAATACGAAGGTCTATGATGAGGTCATCCCGGTCAGCAATGAGGATGCGTTTGCGACCGGCCGATTGATCGGCCACAAGGAGGGTGTGCTGGTCGGCATCTCCTCCGGCGCTGCCGTCTGGGCGGCGATCGAGTTGGCCAAGCGTCCGGAGAATAAGGGCAAGACCATAGTCGCGCTTCTGCCGGACACCGGCGACCGCTACCTGTCCACGCCGCTGTTCGCCGACTGAGGGCGCATGATACCGAAATCATTGTGGGAGCTGCCTTTTGGGCAACTCCCACATAATTTATTGTATGGTATGCCGTAAAAATTTCCGATTCTTTTGCACGGCAAAGACAAAAACAGATGCAATTTTGTGCGCAATGCGCTATAATAGCTGCATTCTTATATATAAGAGGTATCATTATGCGAATCGTCGTCAAAGTCGGTACATCCACATTGGCGCACGCCACCGGACGGCTGAATATCCAGCGCATGGAGCGGTTGTGCAAGGTGCTCAGCGACCTGAAAAATGCGGGGCACGAGATCATTCTCGTCTCATCCGGCGCGATCGGCATGGGCGTCGGCAAGCTGAGTCTGTCCGCGCGGCCGAAGGACATGCCCACCAAGCAGGCCGCGGCCGCGGTCGGCCAGTGCGAGCTGATGTATTTTTACGATAAGCTCTTTTCAGAGTACAACCACATCGTGGCGCAGCTGCTCATCACCGCGCCGGATCTGGCCGAGGGCGGCAGCCGCAAGGCGCACTTTCACAATACGCTCGCGCGCCTGCTGGAGCTCGGTGCACTGCCGGTCATCAACGAGAACGACACGGTCTCCACGGATGAGATCGTCATCGGCGACAACGATACGCTCTCGGCAATCGTATCGGCGACCGTCTCGGCGGATCTGCTGATCCTGCTCTCGGACATCGACGGCCTGTATGACCGCGACCCGCGCCGCGACCCGGATGCCAAGCTCATTGAGACCGTCCCGGTCATCGACGCGCGTATTCTCTCACTCGCGGGCGACAAAGGCTCGGAGCTTGCCACCGGCGGCATGGTCACCAAGCTGCACGCGGCGCAGATCGCCACAGCGGCCGGCTGCGAGATGGTCATCGCCAATGGCGAAAAGCCCGAGGTGCTCTATGATATCGTCGGCGGCAAGCGCGTCGGCACAAGATTCTTGATCCATAAAACTGAGGAGGAACTGGTATGACGACTCTCGAAATTCTCAAGCGGACGAAGGCTGCGTGGCCGAGCATCTGCAACGCCTCTGCCGAGGACAAAAACCGCATTCTCTCCGCCATGGCCGACAGTCTGCAGGCCCAGTGCGATGCGATCCTGCGCTGCAACGCCGAAGACATGGACGCTGCGCGCGGCCACATCTCGGACGTCATGCTCGACCGGCTCTATCTGGATCGCGGGCGTGTCGATGCCATGGCCGACGGCATCCGCGCGACCGTGGCACTGCCGGATCACACGGGGCGCATCCTTGCGCAGATCGACCACCCCAACGGCATGAAGATCTATAAAAAGCAGGTGCCGCTCGGCCTTGTGGCGATCATCTATGAGAGCCGGCCGAACGTCACGTCCGACGCGGCGGCGCTCGCCATCAAGAGCGGCAACGTCTGCATGCTCCGCAGCGGCAAGGAGGCCTTCCACACGGCCAAGGCCATCGTCGCGGCGCTCAAGCAGGGCATCGTCTCCGCCGGCGGTGATGCGGACATCGTCAACATCGTCGAGGACACCAGCCACGAGAGCGCCACGGAGATCATGCAGGCCAAAGGGCTCGTCGACCTGCTCATCCCGCGCGGCGGCGCGGGGCTCATCCGCGCCTGCGTGCGCAATGCCACCGTGCCCTGCATCGAGACCGGCACGGGCATCTGCCACGTCTACGTCGATCAGTACGCCGACCTCGATAAGGCCGTGCGCATCATTGAAAACGCCAAGACCAGCCGCCCCTCGGTCTGCAACGCCGAGGAGGTCTGCCTTGTGCACCGGGCGGTCGCGGCGAGGTTTCTGCCCATGCTCAAAAAGGCGCTGGTCGATGACCGCGCGGCACAGGGGCTCACGCCGGTCGAGCTGCGGCTCGATGCGGCCGCTGCGCAGATCATCGACGGCACTCCGGCGGGCGAGCGGGACTTTGACACCGAGTACCTCGACTATATTCTCGCCGTCGGCGTGGTGGACAGTCTGGATGCCGCCATCGCGCACGTCCTCACCCACTCGACGCACCACAGCGACGCCATTGTCACCGAGGACGCCGCGAGCGCCGAGCGCTTTATCAACGGCACGGACAGCGCCGCGACCTATGTCAACGTCTCCACGCGCTTTACCGACGGGGGCGAGTTCGGCCTCGGCTGCGAGATGGGCATCTCCACGCAGAAGCTCCACGCCCGCGGCCCGATGGGGCTCGACGAGCTGAGTACCTATAAATATATCATCCGCGGTGACGGACAGATCCGCTGAGGAGGAAATACCATGAGCAAGTATGAAGCCGGATTTCTCGGCGCCGGAAATATGGGCGGCGCGCTGGCGGCCGCCGCAGCGCGGCAGGTGACGGGGGAGCGGGTCGCCGTCTCGTGCAGTACCCCTGCGCACAGTGCGGCAGCGGCCGAGCGGCTCGGCTGCCGGGCAGCTGCACCGGAGGAGATCCTGCGTGAGAGCCGGTTCGTGTTCCTCGGCGTCAAGCCGCAGATGCTCGACGGCGTGGCGCAGTCGCTGTCCGCGCCCATTGCGGCGTCGGAGGGCGTTTTCGTGTCGATGCTCGCGGGTGTGCAGCTCGAGCGGCTCGAGCGGACGCTCGGCGCGGATAAGAAGATCATCCGCATCCTGCCGAACACCCCCTGTGCGGTGGGGCAGGGCGTTGTGCTCTACTGCGCGAATGCGCGCGTCACGGACGATGACCTCGCGGCGTTTTGTGCGCTCATGGCGGATGCGGGCATCGTCGATCCCGTGCCGGAGCATCTCATTGACGCCGGCTGCGCCATCACGGGCTGCGGTCCTGCGTTTGCGTACATGTTCATCGAGGCGCTCGCCGACGGCGGCGTCAAATGCGGTCTGCCGCGCGCCAAGGCCATCCGCTATGCGGCGCAGATGCTCGCCGGCAGCGCGGAGATGGTCCTGCACTCCGGCAAGCACCCCGAGCTGCTCAAGGACGAGGTCTGCAGCCCCGGCGGCAGCACGATCGCCGGTGTGGACGCGCTCGAGCAGCGCGCCTTTCGCGGCAGCTGCATCGCCGCTGTGGAGGCGGCGTTTGAAAAGACCCGTCAACTCGGCTGACCCCACCAAAACGACCGTTCGCCCGGCACTTCTGCGTGCCGGGCGAACGTATGCGCTGCGCTTATTGCCATCTTGTGTGGGCACACAGCGGCAGAACTGTGTGTCCGGGAAAAAGAAAAAGTCCTGTATTCCTTGAGAATACAGGACTTTTTGCTGGTCCGAGTGAGAAGATTCGAACTTCCGGCCTCTTGAACCCCATTCAAGCACGCTACCAACTGCGCTACACCCGGATATCTTAATTGCTCAAATAATATAGCACACGAAAACCGAAAAAGCAAGAGGAAAAATGCACTTTTGGCAACGAATTAAAATTTAATATTCAATTGCTCATAAACTTCAATTTTTTCAATAAAAATCCTTGACATTTTCTAAACACTTTGCTACTTTGACCTTACCATCGTGACGGACAACGAGCCGAATGGGCACAGGCTGTTGTTCCGGCGAAAAAATGACAGGAGGAAAAAACTATGACAGGAAAGAAACTGCAGCGTCTGCTGGCGTGCTTGCTGGCGGTGCTGCTGCTGTCGCAGGTCGGTGCGTTTTTGCCGGCCACGCGTGCAGCAGGCGGATACTCGCTGCAAAACGGTACGGCCATCATCAAGCCCACGATGACGACCGATGAAGTGAACCATGCGCTGACGCGGGCACTGGTCGTCGGCTTTGACCAGATGAGCGAGGCAGATCAGAACGCGCTTCTCGACAGCCTTCAGTGGGAGTATTACTGCGAGGGCAAAGACAAGAAAACCGGTCTTATAAAACATTCCGACTGGGGCTCAATCGGCGGCTTTGAAAGCGAAACCTCGATAGGCAAAGGCTGGTATAAGGTTACGACGCACTATAAGCACCCCGCACTGAAAGACAACAGCGACGGCAACTATAACGTGCGCGTTCGGGGTACGAATGCTGCGGTGACGCTCACGAAGGCGGAGAAGCCCGATTCGTCCATCTCGCTGCGCAGCGGTGTCCAGGTGAAGATGCCGTACACCGATGCCGGTGCGCTGGACTTTAACGCGCTGCGCGCACGCATTTTTGAGCAGGTCGTCGCGAGCAGCACGCCGAAGTTGACGGTGAACGACGTGCACATTGAGTACTATGCCAAGTCCGAGCTGGTTTCTCATAAGGAATGGGTGAAGCTCGAGGGCGAGTTTGTGACGATCCCGCTTTTTGACAAGAAGGTCGGTTATCCTGCCATTTCCGAGGGCAACTGGAAGATCAGGATCACCTTCGACGGCAACGCCGATTACAAAGGCTGCAGCGGGGAAATGGATGTGACGTTCCTTGACCGCAATGCAGCTCCGTTCCACCTCAAGGGCGGCGTGACCGAGGTCGGCATCGTCTACAACGCGGACCTGAGCATCAACTACGAGGCGACCGCGCAGGCACTGCGTGAGGCGCTCATCGAGAGCACCGATCCGAGCTACCCGGTCGATCTGGTGAAGGTGGAGTATAATATTTACGGCACCTCCATTACGGATGATTGGATCGCCAACTATAAGGACCTCAGCTACAAGGTGCTCGACAGCGATCTGTTGGATGGGATCAAGGCCGGAAAGTTCGGCCTCGGCGATCAGCTCCTGCGCCTGTCCTGGCGCGGCAACGCGGATTATAAGCCGTTCGAGGAGACGCGCGTCCGGGTCAAGATGGTCGATAACCGTCAGCCGACCGAGGTCGTCCTCAAGCCGAGCATCTCGCTCATCTACAATAAGGACGTCTCCGTCGTTGCGGGACAGATCTTCGAATATGTCATTAACTGGGACGACTCCAAGCTGCCCGAAAAGGACACGCTGAGCGCGGACGACTTCACGTTCGAGTACGAAGCGGAAGTCATGATCACGGATAAGGACGGCCTGGTCGTCGGCACCGGCGAGAAGCGCTGGGCACCGATTGCGGGCGAAAAAGTCCTGACAAGCTACACGTTCTGTGAGCAGATCGGCGCGGGCGAGCAGAAGATCCGCGTGACCTACAAGGGCAACGCGGACTACCGTCCCAGCAATGGTGCTGAGCTTCCGGATGGCTGCTATCTGACGATCAAGAAAGCGCCTGTCACTGTCAAGGTGCACTCGACGAGCATCTATGCCGATGAGGAGCTCAGCAAGGACTTCATCACCACCGATCCTGCCGATAATTTCGATATCTTCACGGTCTTTGGCGGCGTGACCAACAACGTGACCGGCAGCGTGTTCGTGCAGCTGCCCGAGCGTTTGACAAAGGGAACGATCATCAAGCTCATTGACAAAACGCTCGAAGGCCTTGGCCAGAAGACGCTCACGCAGATGATGCAGGAGGGCATGACGGTCGGCGAGCTGCGTAAGCTCTTTAACGATATTGTCACCAATGCTGATAATCTGCCGCAGGAAGTGAAGGAGCTGCTTGCGAAGGCCGGCATCGATATTGACACCCTCGTCAAGCTCAACGAGGCGCTCAACAAGTTCCCCGGCCTGCTTGACAATGTCCGCGTGGCCTTCGGCACGCCGGATCAGGCGGGCATCTACACTGTGTGTGCAGTCACGAACAACAAGAACTATCACACCGGCTTTGCGATGGGCAGCCTTGTTGTGAAGGCACACGTGTCCGATGTGCGCCTGACGTGGAATGCGCCCATCAACGGGAAGCTGACCGTGGAAGAGGCAGCTGCGTTCGATTTCGGCGCGACGCTGCGCTATAATGAGAAGCCGGTTGCGGACCAGTCCTCTGTGAAATGCCTGTATACCGGCATCACGAGCAACTGGCAGGCTTACTCCAGCACCACGACCCCGCCGACTGAGCCCGGCCGCTATGTCATGACGGCTGTGACTGTGGGCGGCAACTATCAGGCGGCGCCCATCACACGCTCGTTCCAGATCACGAAATAATTTCTCCGTGTGTCTCCCGGGTGATGCTGCCCGGGAGACATTTTCACGTCCGGGAAAATCGGCCGGAGCGGAAAAATGAAAATCACCGAAAATTTTTTCAAAAATTACTTGACACCGGTCGATTCGTCTGGTATATTAAACAAGCGCTGAGGCGACGAGGCCGAGTAGTTCAGTCGGTTAGAACGCTAGCCTGTCACGCTAGAGGTCGAGGGTTCAAGTCCCTTCTCGGTCGCCACCCGCGGAGCGAAAGCTCCGCGGGATTTGTATGCTGCTATAGCTCAGCCGGTAGAGCGCATCCTTGGTAAGGATGAGGTCCCCGGTCCGAATCCGGGTAGCAGCTCCAGAGAAAATCCTGTAATCGCAATGGTTACAGGATTTTTTCTTTTTCCGATCCTTTTGCGCGCCGAATGAAACCGCAGCGCCGGACGGGGCAGACCCGTCCGGCGCTTTTTGTCATTCCATTTTCTCCAGATAGGCCAGCGCCTGCAGATAGGTGTTCCTTTTTGCTGGCGCAGCGCCGTCGATCCGCCGGGTGTCGAGGTTGTGCCGCAGGTCGGCGCACTTGACCTTGCGCGCGATCGGATTTTTCGCCAGCGCCTGCACGTAGTCCATATAGGGCACGCCCTCGGCGTGCGTCAGCAGCCGGAGCGCATCGAGCACGGGCGCGGGAAATCCGGCGCGCTCCAGATCCGCGAAGGAATACATATCCCCGTGATCCTCGATCACGTCGTGCAGCAGTGCCACGCACGTCGATGCCTCGTCGTCCATCTGCGTGGCGAGATAAAACGGGTGAAACACGTAAGGGTAGCCGCCCTTGTCGAGATCGTCCTTGTGCGCCTGAAACAGGATGCTGCACGCTGTTTTTACGAGCTGCGAGTAGTACATATGCCCGGCCTCCGTATGACGAATATCGGCGGTGTGCGCCGTATATCTATTGTAGCAGGCGCGCGCCCGCTGCGCAACGGCACTTTGCGGCATACATGCAGCAAGACCCCGCCGTTCGGCGGGGTCTTGCAATTGCGAGTGAGCCTGTAAGCCGGGTTCTGTAATCGACAGCCATCTATCTAGACGCACCGTTGCCGATGCGTTCCAGCCACCTCCATGGGACGGCCGGGCAGGCCATATGTCCCTCCGCGGTGTTGCTCCGGATAGAGTTTACAGCGCCACACTGTCTCCAGCCGGCGAGTGAGCTCTTACCTCACTTTTCCACCCTTACCCGATCACTCGGGCGGTATCTTTCTGTTGCACTTGTCCGAGGGTCGCCCCTGGCGGGTGTTACCCGTTATCCTTGCCCTGCGGAGCCCGGACTTTCCTCACGCACAGCCTTTCGGCTCGTGCCCGCGGCTGTCCGGCTCACTCGCCCGACTATTTTACACATCCTGCCGCGGTACGTCAAGCGCTGCGGCGATTTATTTTCTTGTAATCGCGTCAAATGGGCGGTATAATCGCTTTGTATGATTCTTTATTTTTCAAAAGGAGTGTCTGCATGACCTTTTCGGATTATATTGACTACCTGCGCGACAAGCGCATCGGCGTCATCGGCTTCGGCGTGAGCAATCAGCCGCTCGTTCGGGTGTTGCTGCGCAATGGCTGTGACGTGACCGTGTGCGACCGGCGCGAACGCGCGCAGCTCGGCGCGGCCGGCGATGAGGCCGCGGCGCAGGGCGCGAAATTTGCCCTCGGCGCGGACTATCTCGAGCATCTGGACTTTGATGTCATCTTCCGCACGCCGGGCGTGCTGCCCATCGTGCCGCAGCTGCGCAAGGCTGCGCAAAACGGCGCGATCCTTACCTCCGAGATGGAGGCATTCTGCAACCTCTGCCCCTGCCACATCCTTGCCATCACCGGCAGCGATGGCAAGACCACGACCTCGACCATCACGGCGGAGCTTCTGCGTGCGCAGGGATACACCGTGCACCTCGGCGGCAACATCGGCACGCCGCTGTTTGACCGCATCGCGGACATCCGGCCGGACGATTTTGCCGTGCTCGAGCTCAGCAGCTTCCAGCTGCACAGTATGCACTGCGCGCCGGATGTGGCCATTATCACAAACATTTCGCCCAACCATCTGGATGTGCATCCGGATCTGGAGGACTATGTGTCGGCCAAGTGCAGCATTTACCGCGGCCAGCGTCCCGACGGTGTCCTCGTACTCAACGCCAGGGATGCGCACACGCCGCGCTTTGCGGCCGAAGCGCCGGGCAGCGTGCGCTATTTCAGCAGCATCGGTCCGGTGGAAAACGGCGTCTACTGCTCGGACGGCGTCATTTATCGCGCGCATGGCAGCAAGGCGGAGAAGCTGATCGACGTTTCGGATATCCGCATCCCCGGCGCGCACAACGTGGAAAACTACATGGCTGCCTTCGCTGCGACCGACGGTCTGGTCGGTCAGGCGGCGTGCGTGCAGGTCGCGCGCAGCTTTGCAGGTGTGCCGCACCGCATGGAGCGCATCCGCGAGCTCAACGGCATCACGTTTATCAACGACTCCATCGCCTCGAGCCCCACGCGCACGATCGCGGGGCTGCATGCGCTGCCGAAGCCGCCGGTCATCATTCTCGGCGGGCATGATAAGCACATCCCGTTTGACGAGCTGGGCGACGAGGTCTGTCTGCACGCGAAGGCGGCGGTCGTCGTCGGCGAGACGGCGCAGCGCATCGCGGCGGCCATCCGCGGCTCAAAATTCTATGGCCCGGGAAAGCTGCCGCTCGTCGAAGCGCAGGATTTTCGCGCGGCGGTCGAGTCGGCGTATCGTCTCGCGCAGCCGGGCGATACCGTGACGCTCTCGCCGGCGTGTTCGTCGTTTGATTTGTTCAAAAACTTTGCCGAGCGCGGCGATACCTTCCGCGCCATCGTGGAAGACCTGCAATAAATGCATGGATTGCTCCCCGTCTGCATAGCATGGCAGGGGGGAGTGCTATGATCCGTGCGACTCGCCGCTGGCGTCCGGCTGTTCATCGTCCGCCGCGCTTCAGGCGCAGCGTGGCGGCGCTGCTGCTGGCGCTGGCTGTGCTTGGCAGCGCCGCATATGTGACCGTGACGGTGCTGCAGCTCATCACACAGCTTGCCGTAAACGCTGCCTGCGATCTCATGCAGCTGAAGATCAACACCGCTGTCCGTGCGTCCATGGCGCAGGTGCGCGGCGAATACTATACCTACCGCACGGACGCAGACGGGACGATCACGGCCGTGAGCATCGACGCCGAGCGCGTGGGGCAGGTGTCCTCGCTCGTGCTTGAGCGCATGATGGACGGTGATGACGGGCAGATCGAGCTGGACATCCCGCTTGAGACGCTCTTCGGCGTGAATTTTCTGCCAGGCCTCAAGCTGCCGCTGCCGGTGCGCATCCTTGTGCTGACGACCTCGGACGTGCGCTACCGCAACGAGCTCGTGTCAGCTGCGATCAATCAGAGCAAATATCAGCTATACCTTGATATCAACATGGATCTGGACATTCTGGTGCCGTGGGCGCACCAGACGGAGACTGTGGGCACGCAAGCGCTGCTGGCCGAGACGGTCATCGTCGGCAAAGTGCCCCAGACGTATGTGGAAGTGGAGTAACGACTATGGACGTACATGAAGAAATTCTGGCGCTGCGCCGCCGGCTGGAGCGCGCAAACTTTCTCTACTATGTGAAGGACGCGCCCGAGATCAGCGACTTTGAATATGACGCGCTCCTGCGCAGACTGGAGGAGCTCGAGGAGGCGCACCCGGAGTACGCCTCGCCCGATTCGCCGACGCAGCACGTCGGCGGCTACGCGCTCAACACCTTCGCGCAGGTGCACCATCAGGTGCCGCTCGAGAGCCTGCAGGACGTGTTCTCGTTTGACGAGCTGCGCGCGTTCGGCGCGCGCATGGACACCGCGCTCACGCAGGCGCATGATTACTCTGTCGAGCCGAAGATCGACGGCCTGTCCATGTCGCTCGAGTATGAAAACGGTGTGTTCGTGCGCGGCGCGACGCGCGGCGACGGTGTCACCGGCGAGGACGTGACGGAAAATCTGCGCACGCTGCGAAACCTGCCGCTGACGCTTGAAAATGCGCCCGCAAGGCTCATCGTGCGCGGCGAGGTCTATATGTCGCACGCCGTGTTTGCGCAGCTCAATGCCGAGCGTGAGCTGCTCGAGCAGCCGCTGCTGGCAAACCCGCGCAACGCCGCGGCGGGCTCCGTGCGCCAGCAGGACCCGAAGGTCGCGGCGGCGCGCAAGCTCGACATCATCATCTTCAACCTCCAGTATGACAGTGAGCGCACGTTTGCCACCCATACGCAGACGCTCGACTATCTGGCGTCGCTGGGTTTCCCGGTCGTGCCGTATCAGCGCTGTGAAACACTCGATGCCTGCTGCGCGCGCATCGACTGGATCGGTGACACCCGCGAGACGTTCCCGTTTGACATCGACGGCGCGGTCATCAAGATCAATGACCTCACGCAGCGGCAGTATCTCGGCAGCACGGCGAAATTCCCGCGCTGGGCGGTGGCGTATAAGTATCCGCCGGAAAAAAAGGAGAGCCGCGTGCGCGACATCGTTGTGCAGGTCGGGCGCACGGGCGTGCTCACACCGAAGGCGGTCATCGACCCGGTGCGTCTGGCGGGGACGACCGTCACAAACGCCACGCTGCACAATCAGGACTTCATCGACAACCTCGACCTGCGCATCGGCGACACGGTGCTCGTGCAGAAGGCGGGGGAGATCATCCCCGAGATCCTCTCCGTCGTGGGCGAAAAGCGCCCCGAGGGCACGGTTCCGTTTCACATGCCGGACACCTGCCCCGAGTGCGGCGCGCCGGTCGTGCGCGATCCGGACGGCGCCGCCCTGCGCTGCACGGGTGCGGAGTGCCCGGCGCAGCGGCTGCGCAACATTGCGCACTTTGCCTCGCGCGAGGCGATGGACATTGACGGGCTCGGCATCTCGCTGTGCCAGTCGCTGATCGATTCGGGCCTCGTGCGCTCACCGGCGGAGCTGTATTCCCTCGAGCCGCAGGCGGTCGCGGCGCTGGATCATATGGGCAAAAAGTCGGCCGAGAATCTCATTGCGGCCATTGAAAAGAGCAAGGACGCCGGCATGGCGCGCCTGCTGTGCGCGTTCGGCATCCGGCAGGTGGGGCAGAAGGCGGCCAAGGTGCTGGCGATGCACTTCGGCACGCTCGACAAGCTCATGGCGGCGACGGAGGACGAGCTCATGGCCATTCCCGACGTCGGGCCGACAACGGCTGCGTACCTGCGCGCGTGGTTTGCAAATCCTCAGTCGCAGCACCAGATCCGTCTGCTGCGCGCGGCCGGTGTCAGCTTCGAGTCCAAGGAGCAGGTTGTCGACCACCGCTTTGCGGGCAAGACGTTCGTGCTCACCGGCGCGCTCGAGCACTTCAGCCGCGATGAGGCCGGTGCCATCATCGAACGCTTCGGCGGCAAAACCAGCTCATCCGTGTCGAAAAAGACGTCCTATCTGCTGGCCGGGGAGAACACCGGTTCAAAGTACCAGAAGGCGCTCACACTCGGCACGCCCATCATTACGGAAGCAGAATTTCTGGACATGATCCAGGAGTAACGAAAGAAACGGAGTGGAAATTATGCGAGATTACGCAAAGGAGTTTGAAAATCGCGTCGCCTTTATCCGCGACCTGCTCAAAAGCAGCGGCGCCAAGGGCGTCATCTATGGCAACAGCGGAGGCAAGGACAGTGCGCTCGTCGGCATTCTCTGCAAGGCGGCGTGTGACAATACGGTCGGCATCATGATGCCGTGCGCCTCCAAGCGCAACTTCGGCGAGGACATGACCGACGGTCTGGCCGTGGCCGAGCAGTTCAACATCGAGACACGCACGGTCGACCTCACGGCGGAAAAGGAGCTCGTCATGCAGACCGTCTCTGCCGTCACGACGCTCAACCAGATGGCGACGTCGAACATCGCCCCGCGCCTGCGCATGCTCACGCTCTACACGATCGGCGCGGCAGAGGGACGCCTCGTCGCCGGGACGGGCAACCGCAGTGAGGCGTACATGGGCTACTTCACGAAGTGGGGCGACGGTGCGTATGACTTTAACCCCATCGCCGACCTGACTGTGACGGAGATCTACGAGTTTCTGACCTGGCTGCATGCGCCGGAAAACATCATCCGCAAGGCGCCGTCAGCCGGGCTTTTCGAGGGGCAGACGGACGAGCAGGAGATGGGCGTGACCTATGCCGCCATCGATCGGTACATCCTTACCGGCGAGGCCAATGAGCACGACAAGGCCATCATCGACCGCTACCATAGCCGCAGCGAGCACAAGCGCCGCCCGGCCGCGACCTACCACGCCGAATGACACAGTTTTTTGACACCCACGCGCATTACGACAGCGGAAAGTTCAACGCCGACCGTGACGAGGTGCTGCGCGCTGTACATGACAGCGGCGTCGCGCTCGTGGTCGACCCCGGCGACAGCGGCGTCACGTCGGAGCGTGCCGTTGCGCTGGCACAGGCGCACGATTTCGTCTATGCCGCCGTCGGCTGGCATCCGGAGGAGGCCGACAGCTGGACGGACAGCAGCCTCGCGCATATCCGCGCGCTGGCAGCGCAGCCGAAGGTCTGCGCCATCGGCGAGATCGGGCTGGACTATTACTGGGACGCATCCACAAAGGCAAAGCAGGAGCGGATGTTCCGCGCGCAGCTGGAGCTTGCGCTCGAGCTGGATCTGCCGGTCATCGTGCATGACCGCGAGGCGCACGGTGACAGCCTGCGCATCGTGTGCGACTATCCGGCCCTGCGCGGTGTGTTCCACTGCTATTCCGGCAGCGTGGAGATGGCGCGCGAACTGCTGCGTCGCGGCTGGTATCTCGGCTTTGACGGGCCGATCACATACAAAAATGCCGCCAAAGCGCCCGAGGTGATCGCCGCCTGCCCGGCGGAGCGCATCCTGCTGGAAACGGATTCCCCCTATCTCGCGCCCGTGCCGAATCGCGGTAAGCGCAATGATTCACGTAACCTGCCGTTCATTGCCGCGCGCGTCGCGGAGATCAAGGGCATGACGATAGACCAAGTCGCGGAGGTAACACTGCAAAATGGAAAAAAACTCTTTGATCTCTGAGCGCTATCTGCTGCGCGGCGCGCCGAACGCGCGTGACCTCGGCGGCCTGCCGACGATGGACGGGCGCAAGGTGCGCACAGGGCTGCTGCTGCGCAGCGGCGAGCTTGCGGGCATTACGGACGCCGATGCGCACACGCTCAGCCAATACCCGCTGCGTACGGTCATCGATTTTCGCACCGATCTGGAGCGGGAGCAGAAGCCCGACCGCGTCCTTGCGGGCGTGCGCTATATCCACTGTCCGATCGTGCAGCAGGCGGCGGCCGGCCTGACACGTGAGGAGCAGGCAGATCCCTATGGCGCCGTCGTTGCGCACGCAAAAACGATGGCGGGCAAGGAGCGCGCGTTCATGTGCGAGCTGTACCGCAGCCTTGTCACGCGTGAATTCTCTGTCGACCACTACCGGCAGTTTTTTGCGCTCCTGCTTGCGCAGACGGACGGCGCGCTGCTCTATCACTGTACGGCCGGAAAGGATCGCGTCGGCGTCGGCACGATGCTGCTGCTGACGGCGCTGGGCGTGGACTGGCCGGTCATTCTGGAAAACTATCTGATCACGAATGAGCGCATGGCCGCCTCGACCGACTGCCTGCTGACGGCGGTCAAGGACTATGACCTCACGGAGGCAGAGCGGGATGTCATCCGCACATTCGACTGCGCGGACGCGGAGTTTCTGACAGCCGCGCGCGACGCGGCCGAAGCGCGATATGGCAGCATGGACGCCTTCCTGTCGCAGGCACTCGGCGTCGGTGAAGCCGAGCGGGAGATGCTGCGTGCACGCTGGCTGACCGAATGATAAAAGTAATCGCAGAAAAAGCGGCGTGCCGCCCACATCGGGCGGCACGCCGCTCAGCTTGTCAAAAAGCCTCGTAGAGTTTCGCCGCCGGAGCGGCGAAAGAAAGTCTAATCATTTTCTTCGG
>ERZ773277.483-NODE-483-length-45471-cov-5.987471_pt1 | contig 45471 bp, 64 predicted proteins | sample MGYA00511957_ERZ773277 | MGnify/ENA primary metagenome ERZ773277 (study PRJEB29015, sample SAMEA2737800) | human gut metagenome | biome: human gut; feature: human-associated habitat; material: faeces | place: China | collected 2012 ... | reverse complement strand
TTCCATACAAGAACACAAAGCAGTATGGATCAAGTAAGAATTTTGATTATGACAGATTTTGGAACTGGGCTGAAAAGATGAGCGAAAAGAATATTGTGCTTGTTAGTGAGCATGAAGCACCTTCAGAATGGGAATGTATTTGGAAACAGGAAGTTAATAGAACTATTGATAATAATAAGAGAGTAAAAGCTGTAGAGAAATTGTTTGAGATAAGAGAATAATATAGTGAGGTGAATGAGATATGAATATGTCTGAATTGATTGGTAGAGAAGTAAAAATTGGCAACAAGGAAGGTGAGATAACCAATGTATTAGGTGTTGGTTATGAAGTAACATTCTTCAATGTTGCTGATGGTAGAGTATTTATTGATGCAAGAGATATTTATGATTATCTTGTTTAATGAAACGGAGGCAAATAAATGGCTGATAAATTAATCAATAAGCAATTGGTAGACATTGACGAATTATTGCAGTTTCTATCAGATAATGGATTTGATATTGATGATGGAGTTTGGAATAAACACGAAATATCTTTAAGAGAGTTATTTGACGAGTACAAGAAGAATACTATTCCAGATGTAGAAATTGGACAGACTGTATGGATTATTAGCAGAGATTATCAGGATGTATATTCAATCAAAGAATGTCATGTACATAAGAAACAGATTAGAGCAAGATATACGTTTTCTGTAAGAGGTAGACATTATTATTGCGGAACTTTCACGAAAAACAGTATTGGCAAAACTGTATTCTTTTCAAAAGAAGCTGCTATTGAGTCATTAAAGGGTAAAGAATATAAGTTGGAAGAGTGGACTTGAAACTCGCATTTCTTTTTAAGAAAGGAGAATAACAATATGGGACAATTAATTGATAAAGCAGTATTACGAAAAGAATTGTCCAAGCTGCCATCTGAAATGGGCTTTGTAAGAAAGTCAGATGTGATGCAAATTCTTGGCAACCAGAAATGTGCTTATGATGTAGACAAAGTTGTAAAAGAATTAGATGAATGGACTTTCAATGCAAATATAGACATTGGTGACGGTACTATGATGAATCATAATTTAATTGTAAGAGATAATGCTGTTGATATTGTGAAGAAAGGTGGAGTAAATGAGTAATCCAACACATAGAGAAGAAGTAAATCTTTACGAAGCAATTCAGAAATCATTTCCTAAAATCCTCATTAAAGACTTAGCAGAACACGAAAGAATTTGCCCTATCTGTAATGGTCTTGGAATGAGAATTGAAAATAATATTTATGGTATCAATGGTGATGATTCTGAAGCTGGTAGACGAGAATATTTCCCATATAAGCATCAAGCATTTTCGTTCTGTCGAAGTTGTTTCAATGGTGTACAGAGATTATGTCCTTATTGTGGACAACCATATAAGAATCAAGGATATACGCATTGTGACTGTGAAGGACAGAAGAAAGCTGATGAAGAAGAGAAAATAAAGAAGTGGAACGAAAAGGTTTCTAAGGCAGTTCCAGTTGATGAAAAAGATGTAGACACAATGCTTTACTGTGAGGAATTTGATGAGTATTACGATACTATTGATGATTTCTTTGATGATTATTTTGGGCGTTATACAGATGAAGAATTTAATGAAGATAGTAGACCTAAGATGTTATGGGTGTGCAGCGTGGAGAAGATTCATATTGATGCTGATGATGTAGTTGACAATGCTTGTGAAGAGTTACATGAAGATGCTTATGAGCAATGTGATATTGGTAGTCTACAAAATCTGTTGGATGTTTGGTGTAAAGATCAGACAGGAACTACTACATATTATCCTTGTTATGAACAGTATGTAGAAATTGATTGGGATGAGTTTGAAGGAGAATAATACCATGAAGAAACAAAGAAAACCAAAATGGGGTTATCAAATTGATAAATGCCCTATCTGTAAAGCAAAAACATTTGAGTATTGTTCTTATTCTGAATTCGGATGGGGAACAGTAGAACAGCATGGAAGTTGCAGCAGGTGTGGTTTTATAGTTGAACAAGCATACTCACCAACATTTTGTTGTTTTTGGGATATTGAGAAAGGATTCAAACATCCAAACGGAACATATTATGCTAAAAATGTTAAAAAGCATAAAAGAATAAGAAGAAAACTTGGCATCAAAAATACGGATTATGAGATTAACCCAGAGTGGCTTAACTACATTTAAAGGATGACAAGAAACCTGTCTTTCATTGGGTTGTGAAAATTAAGTAAAGAATACATAAGTGGAGGTGAAAGTCATGTTTGGTTATGTTAAAAAGAAAGAATATGATGAAGTATACAGCTATTACAAGGCAACATTGAAACATATAAAAGGATATCAGAAACTTCTTGAAGAACAAGAAAAACATACAGAATTAGAGTACAAACGAGCTGAGTATTGGAAAGCTAAAGCATTATATCCTAATTCAGAGCCATATGTCGAAGGTGATATGGAGACGATTAAATACATCAAGAGTTAAGAAGGAGAAAATATGAGAGTAGCATTAACAGGTCATAGACCTCAGAGATTAGGATTACCAGAAGATGAATTGGATATTAAATGGGCAAAAATAGGTCATTGGATTTTTAATCAGATTTTAGATGTTTCTGATATTTATTGCGGAATGGCTAATGGTTCAGATATTTTAATTGGTTTAAATGCTTGTGTTATCAAAGAGAGTTATAGAAGTATCTCTGAAGAATTTGAAAAGAGTAGAGATTTAAAATTACACTGTATTTTACCTTGTAAGGATTATAATTCATCAAATAAATATTATAACAAGCTCAAAAACGAAGCAGACGAATGGATTGAATTAGCTGACGAATTTTACAAAGGTTGTGACAATGTAAGAGATCAGTATATGGTTGACCATTGTGATGTTTTGCTTGCAATTTGGGATGGTAATAAATCAGGTGGCGTATGGTCAACCATTCGTAAAGCTCAGAAAGCTGGTAAGAAGATTATTTATTGTCCTAAAGAGATTTTGAGTGGAGAATAATTAAGTAGAATGTAGTCCCAAACGTTATATAACAATGGGATAGAGGTTACGGTTCTTAACCAGTTACTTATGGTAACAAATGGTCAAATTTAACGACCAATGAATCCGACATTTCTTCTCATAAAAGAGAGAATAAGTATATGTAAGCAGTAATAAAAAAAATCAATAGGAGGAAATTAAAATGATGAACAATTTTTTAAATGGTATGTTTGGTAAGGTAGGAAGTGGAATGTGTAGACTTTCCATGAATGGTGGTATTGCAGTTAAGACAGCAAGTGGATATAAAACATATAACATCAAGACTGGAAAGCTTACAAATTGTAGTAACTTTGTATTTGATATTGGCGAGGAGTTCTTTTTCGTAATTCCAACAAATAAGGTTGAAAAGGGTGACATTATTCTTATTAACGGCAAGCCAAGATGCGTAATCGAAGCTGATAAGACAAAGATTACAGTTATCAATTATGAGGATTCAACAATCGAGACTGTACTTCCTGAGAGACATGTATTTATGGGTAATACATACTTCTATGGTAAGATCGTATCAATGTTTGGCAGTGATTTAATCAAGGGCAAGAAGGGTACAGGTAATATTTTTAAGTATATGATGCTTTCTCAGATGATGAAGGGTGATAATAATTCCAACGGTATGATGAATGGCAATAACGGCATGAGTTCAATGTTACCACTTATGCTGATGGGCGGTAATATGGGTGATATGTTCGATGGAATGTTTGATTTTGATATGAGTGACAATGATGATGACACAGATGTAGAAGAGGAGGAAGCATAATATGGGATGTGGTTCATGGACAAGAGATAGTTATGTAAGTTATTCAGCAACAAAGGGAATGAGCGTATCATTAGATGGTTCTATCGGTGGATCTTATTCTAATCAGGATATGTTCAAGGCAAGAACAATTGATTCTGCACTTAATCCTAAGAATGCGATGAGAGAATGTTGTGATACAGAGGAACATCCAAATACAATTCCTGTCATTCTTGCACTTGATGTAACTGGTTCAATGGGACAGGCTGCCGTTGAAGTTGCAAAGAAGCTTAATGTAATTATGACAAAGCTGTATGAAAAGGTTACAGATGTTGAGTTCCTTGTTATGGGAATTGGTGATTTAGCTTGTGATAGTTGCCCAATTCAGGCTTCACAGTTTGAGTCAGATATCCGTATTGCTGAACAGCTTGATAAGATTTACTTTGAGTTTGGTGGCGGTGGTAACAGCTACGAATCATACACAGCAGCTTGGTACTTTGGTTCTCGTCACACAAAACTTGACTGCTTAAAGCGTGGAAGAAAGGGAATTATCATTACTATGGGTGATGAGCAGCTTAATCCATATCTTCCATATAAGGATAGAGGTCATGGATTATCAGAAGTTACAGGCGATAATCTTCAGTCTGATGTTGAGACAAAGGATTTATACGAGGAAGCTTCTGAAAAGTTTAATATTTATCACTTAGATGTAAATCATGGTCGCAGATGGGATGAAGCCGAGATTGAGAAGTCTTATAAAAAGTATCTCGATGATACTCATTTCAGAAAGGTTACTATGGATAGTATTACAAATGAGATTGTAGATATTATCATCAATGAAGCAGAGAATAATGTAGTAGATACAGTTACATCACCTTCAAATTCAGAAGGAATTACTTGGTAAGATAGGAGATTTGAAAAGATGAAAGATATTAGGATTGTATGTGGAGCAAATTTTGGAGATGAAGGAAAAGGTTTAATGACAGATTATTTTTCACAGAAACCAAATAGTATTGTTGTTTGTTCAAATGGTGGTGCTCAGAGAGGACACACAGTAACAACGCCAGATGCAATCCGACATGTCTTTCATCATTTTGGATCTGGAACATTCAATAGAGTAAGTACATATTTATCTGAGGACTTCATAGTAAATCCAATAATTTTTAAGCAAGAATATGATGAGTTAATGAAGTTGAACTATGTTCCAAATATATATATCAATCAGAACTGTATGGTAACTACACCATTTGATATGATGGCAAATCAGATTATTGAGGAAAGTCGTGGTAAGAATAAACATGGTAGCTGTGGATTAGGTATCTTTGAAACAATCAAAAGATATAAAGCTGGCGTTACCGATATGGACTATAATATCAGAGATTATTATGTAGATTTGTTCAAAAGAGAGAATATTATATTGTCTAGTGAATGGATAAGGATATTTATGGACAATGGAATATTTGAACATTTCTTGGATGATTGGGATTTTATGAATAGTCATTCCTTGACAATCATAGATAATTATTTTTTGAATCAGTTTGATAATATTGTTTTTGAAGCAGCACAAGGTCTTTTACTTGATCAGAGTAACACAGAGTATTTCCCACATCTAACACCATCTAATACAGGTATTAAAAATCCCAAGAAAATAATTGAAAATGTTGAATGGAATGATGAGATAAATATTGAAACTTGTTATGTATCTCGTACATATTTGACAAGACATGGTGTAGGTAAGTTTCCATCTGAGTGTTCTAAGAGTCTGATTAACGAATATATGTATGACCATACTAATGTTCCAAATCCATTCCAGGACACTTTGAGATATGGGACACTCGATTTAGGAGAATTATATAGTAGATGTTCAAATGATGTTGGAGATTTAGGAAATCAGAAGTCATTAGCACTCACGCATTGTAATGAATGCGATTGGGATAATAAAAAGCTGGTCGAATTATTCAAGGATTGGAATATTTACTATTCAGACGGTGAAACACGCCAAGATATAGAATTAAGATGAAAAATACTACTGTATATAGTAGCGAACAAGGATAGATAACCACTATATATAGTGTTAAATTGAAAGCGATATTTCTTTTGGTTGTAGGAGGTGAGGCAGTGAAAATTAAAGATAAAATACGAGATAAATTAAGACAGTGGTTATTTTCAGAAGAGTTATTAAAATTTGAATCGGCAGAACAGAATTATAAAGATGCAGAAGACTTATATAATAGGGCAAGAGGGTATCTAAATGCCGCAAAGGATGAATATAGCTGGTCGTTTAAGATGGTTGATGATTGTCATCAGCTTATGAATTCTATGATGGATGTTGGAACAGATGTAGGATTTCTTTCTAATGAGCATTCGTGGGCGGTTGTATGTATTAAAGGTCATCCAGAATATGTGAAATTTATTCCATTGTCGCATAAAGACACACGAGATGTATTGGATTTTCTGAAACATTTTAAGTATTCAGATAGAGTTGTAGATTCTCCATTTGCGTTTAGAGATATGGTTGACCATTGTATTATGGAAAATCCATTTTTTAAAAAATAAATCTATAATGAAATTTTGGTTTCTTGGCTTGTCACGAAAACTGTACAATATTTAGGACAAAGGTGATTGATTATGAGAATTGAAGAAAGAGAGTATATTGAACCAGAATCCATAAATGAAGAAATCATAAATGCTATAAATACAGTTAAAGAGTATTGTAGAACACATGAAGAATACGAAGATTGTAGAAGATGTGTTCTTGGAGACGGTATTCATAATTGTGGATGTAGCAGTCCTTATTTATGGGACATAAGAAAGAAATAACAGAGAATATAATAACGTAATTACAATTAAGGAAAGGAAAAACGTTCACATGTGAGTAAAGCTGCGCAGCTACTAATGGTGAACAAAAATTGAGTAATAATACAGAAAAAGATTGGACAGGCAATAAGAATAGTATTTTTAAGACTTTAGGTGCAAGTAATCATACTGATAAGGAAAGACAGAATGAAGATTATTATGCGACAGATCCTATTGCAATTGATGTTTTATTGAAAGATGGTAATGTCACATTTGACAAACCTATCTGGGAATGTTCCTGTGGCGAGGGACATTTATCTGAAAGATTAAAGAGCTTCGGCTATGAAGTTCGTTCCACCGATCTAATTGATAGAGGTTATGGCGAAGGTGGAATTGATTTTCTTACATATAATCAGCCTTGGAATGGCGATATCTTAACAAATCCCCCATACAAATATGCAAAAGAATTTATTGAACATGCAATGACATTAATTCCTGATGGTTGCAGAGTATTTATGTTTCTTAAAGTTCAGTTCCTTGAAGGAAAAGCTCGTAAGGAATTATTTAAGAAGTATCCACCAAAATGCGTTTATGTTTCAAGTAGTCGTATTTTATGTGCAAAAAATGCTCTTTTTGATGAGATGAGAGCAGGTGGTGGTAGTGCGGTCGCTTATGCGTGGTACGAGTTTGAAAAGGGTTATACAGGTGAAAGTAAACTAAAATGGATAAACTAACGCAAAGATTAAATGAAGAGATGAATAGTTGGATTGGTGATTTAGTCACCAATTCTGACTTATCAAGTGAGAAACTATTAAAACAATATTCATATGAGTATTGCATTAAAGAAGAAATTATTAACTATTTTTCAGAGAATATTATATCAGATGACTTTGAAGAGTTCTTACTGAATAAAGAAGATACATTGTCTTATTTGTATGTTGAGTATATGGAAGATGATACAGCAAATATTCATAACGAGATTGAAGGATTTGTAAGTAATCTCTGTTATCGGTTCAGAACACAAGCTGAAATGCCCTAAAATCAAGGCTTTCAGAGGTTAAAAAATCCATTGAAAACCACGTTTCTTGTGGTTGTGAAAGCAGGTGAGAAAAATAACAGAATTAGAGAAGAAATATTATAAGCTTTTAATAGGCGAAACGTTTCATTGCTATGATATTACATTAAACGAATTACTGATTATTATGAATGCAGAATTTAATATAAACACATTATCTCTACAGAAATCAGGAAGACATAATTTTTATTGTAGAGTCGATGATAAAACCAAACAGTATTATTTACGAAAATTTGGTTTGTTGAATGAAGATCGATTAGAAACAGGAGAATAATTATATGATTTTATTTATTTTAATAGCTATTGGAATAGCATTATATACTACTTTTGCAAAGGATTGGCTAATTGATAGTATCAAAAATATTGAAAAAACTAATAAAGAAGTTAAAGAAAATATAGAACATGGTAGAAAGAATTATGGTACATTTTCTTGCAGGAAGTATAATGAGCACGATTATGAAAGTGTTCCAAAATATATTTTTCAGTGGTTCGCAATTAATATTTTATCTAATGTAATTAATTTTATGTTTGTTTTCATAATATCTGCGATTGTTGTTCTATGTTGTCCTAAAGTAGAATCTTATTACACATTTAATATTAATTCATTAAAAGACAATTTAGTAACAAGTGGTGAAATTCATGGCGGTGCATTTTATGTAAGAGGAACTATTGATGGAGAGATTAGTTATTTCTTTTCAAGAACAACCGGTAGAGGCGAAACCATTGAGCATATTCCAGCAGATAAATCTTACATAAACTATGACGATAATAAAAAACCTTGCATTGAAGTTCATGAGAATAAGACACCAGAAATTGTAGAAAAGATATTCTTTACAAAATGGCTCAATGTAAAAAGCATAGATTATTATGTAATTATTGTTCCTAATGAGACAATATCAACAGATGGAACATACGAGATAGATATGGAATAATAATCAGGAAAGAAGCATTTCCTTGGAGTTTTTGAATGATAAAAAGAGAATATATAGGTGACAATAAATTATAAGGAGATATGTTTTATGAGTAAGAAACAGCAATTTAAGGGTTTGAAATTTAATTATTCCATAAATGGAAAAGGATTGAAAAGTAAATATAAGACAATTGAGGATTTCTTAAATACAGAATTTCCAAAGAACGATAATCCGTTGTCGCCTACTCTTGATACAGAAATTACAAGAATTAAATGGAATGGCAATACTATTTCTATTACCAACAAAATTCACACAGTAAGAGATTTGGTTGACTTATTAAGCAAGAAAAATGCAGAAAATATTTTTATTTCAAATAAAGATATTAGATTGCATGAGTTTAAACCAAAACATGACAATCTCATCAGAAAATCCACGTACTCCATAGAAGAGGTATACGATAAGGTTAAAGATGTTTTATTTGAGAAAGATAAAAGACTTGCAAAAGTAGATTTTGATGGAGATTTGATTAAAGGTAATAGTCAAAGATACCAGACATTTTTTACGAATGGTTGTAAATGTGCAGTTTGTGGGATCGAAGGAAAATATTTTGCAAAAGAAAGATTTATAGACCAAAAAACTTATCATCTGAATTTATATGCAGTTGATGATAATGGTGAAGAAATTTTAATGACAAAAGATCATATTTTACCACGTTCAAAAGGTGGTATTGATGATATTAGTAACTATCAAACAATGTGTAAGCTTTGTAATGAAGCAAAAGGTAACAAATTAGAAGATTAAATAAGAAAGGAAAAATTAGAAAAAGTTCTCATGAGATAAAGTGCGCACTACTTACTAAGGTAAGAGAGAACTTATGTATTGTGCTTATATTACAACGTTAAAAGGATTAAGAAAACATAGTAACGCTGATAGATTGCAGTGTGTAGAAGTATTTGGACAGAATGTAATTGTAGATTTGAGTTATCAGGAAGGACAGAAAGTAATTTTCTTCCCATCTGACGGTCAGTTGTCACTCGAATACGCAACAGATAATAACCTTGTCAGAAAGAAAGACGAGAATGGAAACAACATTGGTGGTTATATGGATGCTGAGAAGAGAAATGTAACTGCTATTAGACTTAGAGGCGAGAAGTCAGAAGGACTTGTATTACCAATTGAAACACTTTCTAAGTATACAGATATTTCAAAATTAAAAGATGGCGATCAGATTACAGTTCTTGGTAGTCATGAGATTTGTCATAAATATATTCCAAGAGGAAAGAATCGTTCAAGAGGTAATGGAAATAATTTAAATAAGAAAAATAAGTTTCGGAAAGAAACAGTATCATATCCATTTTTTGAGGAGCATAAAGATACAGCACAGCTTGCATATAATATGTCAGCATTTAAGCCAGGAGATACAATTTATATTACTCGTAAGCTCCACGGAACATCGGCTCGTACTATGAAGACTGTTAAGGTTACAAAGAAGAATAGTAAGCTGAGAAAGTTTTTACATATAAAGCCAAAGGTAATAAGAGAAGTTTCTGTTGTATCTGGTAGCAGAAGAGTTGTGTTAAAGGATATGACAAAGAATGATGGATATTATTCTGATAATGGATTTAGAAAGAAGTACCACGATTTATTAAAAGATAAGCTTCCTGAAGGGGCTGAAATTTTCTATGAAGTTGTTGGTTATGTAAATGAAACAACACCTATTATGGGTTCTGTGTCTAATAAAGGTGTTAAAGAAAAGGAATTTACAAAGAAGTTTGGCGACACTACAACATTCTCATATGGTTGTGAACCAGGTGAAAATGAGATGTATGTATATCGAATGACAATGACAACAGCAGATGGAACAGTTGTTGAAGTACCCTGGGAGACTGTAGAAGTATGGTGTGACAAGTTAGGTGTTAAGCATGTACCTGATTTAGAGAAGTTTATCTATACTACACCAGAAGATTTGAAAGAAAGAGTAAATAAATATCTTGATGGTATGCCAGCAGATGAAATCGGTAAGACACATGTTGCTGAAGGTGTAGTTGTTCGTATTGATAACAGAGCAACATTCACAGCTTATAAGGATAAGGTGTTTGAATTTAAGGTAATTGAGGGAATCGCCAAAGATACATCTGATGTACCTGATATGGAAGAAGCTGAAGAATTATTTGAGGAGACTTTAAATGAATAAACCTACATTGTATATCATGTGTGGTTTGAGTGGTAGTGGCAAGTCAACCATTGCCACTCAGATTGCCAATGAGAATCCAAACACAATAATTGTATCATCAGATGCAATTCGTGAAGAATTGACAGGTAATTACGAAGACCAAGAACATAATGAAGAAGTGTTCAAAATTTTTCACGATAGAATTCGCAAGAATTTAGAAAATAAAAAGAATGTAATTGCAGATGCAACTAACCTGACTATGAAATCTCGCAGAGCAATTATGACGAAAGTAAATGGTTTAAATATTAGAAAAGTGTGTGTAATTATTCCAAAGCCATTTGAACAGTGTAAAGAAGATAATTTACATAGAGAACATCCTGTACCTGACTTTGTGTTGGACAAGCAGATTAGAAATTTTCAAATTCCGTTTAAGGAAGAGGGTTTTGATGAAATTATTATTCATAAATTTCATAATGCTAATGCAATGACCACAGGTGAATTGATTGCTAAAATGAAAGATTTTGACCAGAAGAATCCTCATCATACTATGACTTTAGAAAATCATTGCTTTAATACATATGATTTATTTACAGAAAAAGGACATAAAGCTGAATACAATATAGGAGCAGTTTTTCATGATTATGGTAAATTATACTGTCAGACCATTGATGAAAATGGTATAGCTCATTATTATGACCACCCATCTGTCGGCTGCTATTTGGTTTTAGAGAGTTTAATGGAAGAGTTTAATAAGGTTATCTTAGATATATGTTTCCTTATCAATTATCATATGATGCCCTTTAATTGGGACACTGATAAAGCAAAGCAGCGTTGGAAAGAAAGATTTGGAGAATGTAAGTATAAGATGCTTTTAGATTTTAACGAATGTGATAAAGCGAGGTAGTTATATGAGTAGTATTTCAGTTAGTGATTTGAAGTCTATTCTTGAAAACTATCCAGACGATTACGAAGTTGTTATGAATATTAAGCACAAATATCCAATCTCTAAGGAAGAAGGTCTTAGAGGTTGGTGTGCTTATATCAATAGTGTAAAAGCTGATGACGATTTTCGAGAGATTAGATTAATGAACTAGGAGAAATTTATGAAACTATTAGAAAAATATAGTTGTATTTTTTGCAAATATAGAAAACTTAACAAGAATCATGATTATGCTTGTATGGACAGTTGGGTGAAAGATGAATCTGGTTATCCAATTGGTAAATGTAACTCATTATCAAATATATATTATGGTAAAATCGTTGAACTTTTTCCATTCAAGCAAATTGATTATTGGCGTACTGAGAGAGCATATAAAAAAGAAGAAAAGTACAATGAAGCAATGGATAAGAAATATGGAGATTGTTGTATAGAAACAGATGATTGGAAATTCATTTGGGGAATAACAAGCTGGGATGATTTATCTGGTCACGAAGCCAATATGTATACCATGAATGATATAGATATTACATATGACAAGCAGAAAAAAGAATATATGCTTGGAGTAGAAACAGCATGTATGTTTGAAACATATGCTTTAGCGTGTAATTATTTAAGAACATGTTTGGATGCATTTTCAAAATATATGGACGCTAATGGATTAGATAAGAATAAGCAGTATAGTTTATTCATGAGCAATCCTTGTACAAGTATGGTAGCTGATTCGATTGAAGAATTATATACCAATTTTAAAATTTTTGTTGATGGATTTTGCAATCAAAATACAACAAAAAATAAAAAGGATGGAGAATAAAGATATGAAGATAGAATTAATTAGATTAAAATTTGACGACACTCATTCGTACAAGTATAAACCATTTAAGTATTGCTGTGATGAAATTCAGAAGGATAAAACTATTGTATTTACAGGCGAAGATATAAATTATATTTGTGGAGAATATGAAGATGATGGCGTTTGTGTTCCACAGTTTTGCACTTCATATACAGAAACAGTTGGTTCTTGGGGAGACGAATGGGAGCAAACAGACAATTATCCGATTCAGTTTTGTCCTCATTGTGGCGAAAAGATTGAGATTTCTGTTGTAGAGGAGATTGATGTATCGGATAAATACAATAAATTGTCTAAGCGGCGTGAAGAATTGTGGAAGGGGTGTCAGAGAACAGATAGTAAGAAGAAAGAATTTGAACTAAGAGAGCAGATTGGAATGAACGATATAGGGTTGAGCCAATAAGAGAATAAATTAACAGGAAAGATTCGTTTCTTGTGGAAATGATTTTATACAACGAAAGGAGAAGACAATATATTGAACAGCAGTATTTTTGTTCCTAAAACGATAAATGTTGGATATCAAAATCGTTCAGGAACTTATACGGGAAAACTTGCCTATGTCATTTACTATGATGAAAAAGGCAAACTGCGAAAAGAAACATCGTGGAATAGTTGGCGAGACAAGGATATTCCAAATAATGAATATGATAATATTCCAACTGAAGGATTTGTGCTAAATAAGAAAGCTGGTGATTACTCTACAGGATGGGATCACAGACATGCTTATTGTAGAGTATATGATCCAAGAGGATTTGAGTTTGAAATTACCATTGAAAATTTATTATACATTCTCGAAAATGCGAATTGTATCAAGGGTAAGGGACTTGAAGGAGAATTTATATATGGATGGGATGGTAAGGATTTAGTTCTTATGCCTGTTGAGTCACCTGACTATAAGCAAATTAGTGAGTTTAATAAAATTATTCATAATAATGAAACTATTAAAGCAAAAGATTTAATTATCGGTGCTACATATCTCACAAAAGATAATGAGAACTGGATTTATATGGGTAAATTTGAAGCTTTTGACTATTGGGGAGGAACAAATAAAGGTAAACATTTTTGGTTTTGGAGAGGTAGTTATTTTGAACATTATAGGTCAATGCCAAAAAATAAATTTATCAAATGTATTGATGATAAGTGTAATGAAAAGTATGCAAACATTTTTGATAAATTAGAAGGAGAACCAGAATATTCTCCATATGATAGCAGCAAAGATGAATACAAATATTTTACACTTGATGAATTTAAAGAAGAGCGTGGCGACTATTGGAGAGGAAGTTTTTTATAAGCGAATATTATAGTGGAAATAAATGCGTATTTGACACTTGTAAAGATAATGATTTATATATTGTTCGTAAAATACAAATAGTATGTAATTATTATTACCCATCCGAAGAACGTGTTGAAGTAACTGATATATTTCCGACTACATCTAAAATGGTTAAATCAAACCGTTATCCATATAAAGACATAGAAGAAAAGCATATGATTCCAGTTACATTAGAAAAGATTTTTGAAGTGATGAAACCAATGTATATTCAAAAATATTTAGCAAATGGCAGAGAATATAAAAAGGAGTACGAAATTAAATGAGTAAAAACGATGACAGAATTTTAGAATTAAAGAAACAGATTGAAGCCAAGAAGAAATCAATTTCTGAGAGGAAGGTTAGATTTATTCCTGAAACAAATTGCGTTCTTAATATGGATGGAATGACAATTAATCTTAACGTGTGTTCAGATGATGCATTATTATTACTTTTGATTAGATTGAATTCATATTTAATGTCTGCTAAGGATCTTAATATGGCTGATTTTGAAATTTCAGGATACAGTGTGACAGCATGGATTAAAGATATTAAGAGTAAGTTAGAGGTATCTGGTCTGAAGAAAGAAGAATCTGATTTGAAGAAAATGGAGAGCAAGCTGGACAAGTTGCTTTCTGATGATAAGAAAACAGAACTGGAAATTGATGAGATTGCTGCTTTATTGAAGTAAAAGAGAGAATAATACAATAGGTAGTATATTTCATAAAAATACATACTATATATAGTGGTCGGATTAATTTAAACTACTATATATTGTAATAAAAAAGACAAGAAATATCGGTTTCCTTGTAACAAATTAAAAATAAGAAAGAGGTAGAAAATATGGCATATGGAGTAAAAGTAGGAATTAAAGCAAAAGATATTTATGATAGATTAACACCTGCTGAAAAAGAAAGATTTGAAGAGATTATTATTTCAGATGTGGACAAAACAGAAGATGAAGTAATTATTACTGCAATTGCTATTGAAAAACATAATTATGATGAAAATAAATATAAGGAACTTGCGGAAAAGGAGTCTTGGGCTATGCAAAACATTGGAAAAATGAGTAATTGTCCAAAGAGATCTCTGTAAAAGTCGCAGTAAATTTCGATTTCTTGCGAGGAGGTGAGACTGGTTGGCAAAACGCCAAGAAACATTAGATATTGAAGCTGCACTACAAAAAGATACCAGAATCAAGAGAATATATGGCTGTGAAGAAATCACAATTGGTTTCTATAATAATGGTCATGGAAATGAAATAGTTGACTTTATGACAATGGATTCAAAAGGGATTATTAAATGTTATGAGATAAAAGTCACTATTCAGGATTTTAAGTCTGATGCAAAGAAATCATGGTATGGGCATTACAATTATTTGGTGGTTGGCAAGGAGTTGTGGAATGAGTATAAAGATTACATACTTGAAAATACACCAAAACATATTGGAATTTTAGGATCGTCTCTTGGAAGTTATCGAAAATGTAAAAAGCAGGAAATATCGCAAGAACAATCAGAAATGTTAAAGGAGAGTATGGTTCGTTCTATGTATTATAAAATGGTCAAATACTACAACGCTTCCGACTTAGATGAAATCAAAAGACTCAATAGTGGTATTCGCAAGCTAAAGAAGGATGTTGAAAATTACAGAGATAGGGTAACAAAAGCAGAAAATATGATTTATAGTTATGAGAATTATAAATCATATAATGATGGTATTGATGATTTTGATTTCAAAAAGGCTGTCGAAGCAGAAAAGAAAAAGTATTTGGAGAATATAAAAGTAAAGAGAGGACAATTAAAATGACAAGTTATGAATTTGAAAAAGCTGCAAAGAATGCAGTCATTCAGACATTGAGTGAAAAGATTAGTATTGACCAGTTGGATCTTGTGTGGTTTGCACATGAGTTAGGTTATAAGAAGTGTACTATTTGGGGACAGCCAATGGGTAACAGATATGCAGAAGTTACTTATAACAGAAATAAAGATGAGATGTATGTAGACATTTATCAGAAGATTATTAACAACAAGATTTCGTCTGATGAGTTCAATTTTGAAGCGTAAAGGAATTAGTTATATTGAAGATAATACAGAATATTTTTATGAACAAATTCCTGAATGGGAGGATGAAAATGGCGAGCTATCAGAAGACACATATGAAGAATAAAAATTATAAATTATATGAATTAAATCAACTTTCAGAAGTTCGTTATGAAAGAAGTCAATTATTTAAGAAAGACGTTTACAAATATATGCCGTTAAGGTTAATAGCGATAAGAAATTCAGTTAATGAAAAATGGATTTTTAAAACCGTCCCAGATGCGGAACAAAGTTTTCATTCGTAGATAGTGATAATTAAAATGAAGTAGATATCAGTAGAAGAATAGGAATTTTTTATTTTGGAGGTAAAAAATGAATACCAAAGAACAATTGCTGTCAGTATATGTACGAGAAGTATTTTTCAAAAATCAAGATTTGATTTTGAGTAAGAGCAATATTGTTTTTGATACAGTTGAATTGTATTATTTAGACAATTGTGGTAGAGAATATCGTATTAATGAAAATCCAACATTCACAAAAATTAATGAAGGCTATAAAATTTCGTTCAAAGGACAAAAAAGAAATTTGAGTTATTTAGTCAAATATTTTCATTTAATAAAAACAACATCAATTGAATTGTCAAAAGATGAAATAATCTCATATACAAATAAAGACGGGAGTATGTCAATTCCACAAAGTAACTTTACGTCATATGGAATAAATTTTTGGAATTTTACTCCTAAACCATATTTACATATATAAAAATAGTAATTCAGTTAGCAACTTTAGAAAATTAAAAGTAAGGAAAGGAAACAAAATGAAATTATTTAAAACAGTAGATGATAAATTAAAAGAGATTGGGTTTGTAAAAACAAAAGAAAATGAATATGGTGTAGAGTATGAAAAAACTAATGCAACTGATACATACGAGTATATTCATAAAGTTTGTATTCTACATAAAAGTTCTGGTAAACACATTTTACAGTCTTATGATCCAGATTTGATGGATGAAAAGAAAGTTGGAAATATATGTGTTGGTCTTACGGGATATGAGATGAAGTTATTTCTTAAAAAGATGAAACAGATTGGTTTATATAGTAAATAATGAGTGAGGAAATCACTGTTTCATTGGGAAATTTGAGGAGGTGAGAAAAATAGAAGACATTGATATTTTTCAAGCAATATTAAATAAAAACTACGATGTTTGTTATGAAATTGGAAAAGGTTGTGGTGAGAAATGGGCTAATGGTGAATTAGTAAATTATAATTCAGGTTATAATTCAGGTAATGTAATTTTATATAACCACGATAAACAAGTTATTTATCATATTCCATACAAAGGAATTAAATGGTTATTGCCATGTAAATCTAAATCAAAGTAATCAGTCTTGAACAGATCGTTCAAAAAATTCCAAAAAATCAAAACTGAATAGAGGATATATGAATGGGTGGAAGAACAGCATACCCTTGGGCTTTTGCGCTCAAAAATCACTGATTATACATAGATGTTTATATAAATTAACTTCTGTGTTCCGTCCATTTGGGCGTTTAGATAGATTGTTTTATTTAACAATATTTACATAAATTATTTAATTTTAAGGAGGACAAAATTTAATGAAGGAACTCAAAAATTTAGTAACAGTAACAGGAAAGCTTGTAAAGAACAACATCGATGAATTTATAACAAAGAAGGGTGAAGAAGCAATCGGAGGTAGTCTTGTATTAAGAACTGCTGATGATAGTGAACATGAGATCAATTTCTTTGCTTTCAAGTACAAGAAGGATGAGAATAAGAATTTCACTTCTGAGGAGAGTTATTTCTACAAGCAGTACACAGATGCAATGAGTCTCAAGGATATTGAGCATTGTGCAGAGGGTGAGACACCTGATATTATCTCAATTACAGATGGTATGTTCATAGCCAATGACTTCAAGGGTAATGATGGTAATGTTGTTTCTACAAACAAGATTTCAGCAAGATTTATCAATCGAGTAGAACCAAAAGATTATGAGAGTACAGTTCTTGAAGCTAAGTTTGAGGTAGAAGGAATTATCGAATCTATCACAGATGAGGTTGTAAAGGAAGTTCCAACTGGAAATCTTACAATCAGAATGAACGCTATTGGACAGAGAGCAGATGGATTTGGAAAGGATGCTAAGTATGAAGCTGATTCTCTTATTCCAATCAAGATGACAGTTGACAAGTCAATGGCTGATGCATTCAGAAGTGCAGGTTACTATGATGGATGTTTTACAAAGCTTGCTGGTGTAGTTATCAATTCTGTTGATATTCAGAAAGTAGTTGAGAAGGCTGCATTTGGTACTGATATTGTAAAGAAGGTAAAGACAACTATCAGAAAGAATGATGTTAAGTCTGGTATAGCAGCATCAACAGTATTTGAGCATGAACTTACACAGGATATTATTGACACATTAAAGTCTAAGAGAAAGGCTAAGTTAGCAGAAATCAAGGCAGGAGAGTCATCTTCTCAGACAGCAGAGGGATTCCAGAAGAACACTAGCACACCAGCGCCACAGACTACATATAATCCATTTGCACAGCAGTAAGATTAAAAGCCTACTCAAGAGTAATCTTGGGTAGGTAAATTATAAGAAATACAAATAACAAAGGAGATAATTATAACATGGTTGGAAATTTATTAGATTTAACACCAAATAAGGTGTCAGTTGATTTAACTCAGTATTCTACAGTATGGATGGGAGATACAGGTGTTGGTAAAACAACAACACTCATGAAGTTTTTGAAGGAACTTGTACCAGACAAAGATCCATTCTTCTTAGAGTTTGAAGATAGATATCAGAATATTCCTGGTATTATGGCACAGAAAGTTGATACAATGTCTGATTTTAAGTCAATTATCGGTCAGTTAAAGAATCCAGCACTCAAGAAGAAGTTCTCTTGTATTGTAATTGATACCCTTGATAAGTATGAAGAATTTTGCGAGAGATATGTACTTGAGAATAGAGATGCAGAAATCTTAAAGGATGTTGGTGGATTTGGTGAAGGTTCTCTTCGTTTCAAGAGTGCATTAAGAAATATTGGTGTAATTCAGAGTCTTGGATATACTGTACATTTTATTGCTCAGTCAACACATAGTAAGGATTTTGATACAAAGAAGGAAAGTGATGCCTTAAAGCTTAATAAGAATACATTTTCTTATTGTAGAGAAGCGGCATACCTTGTTGGTTATATGTTCAGAGAGAAGGATGAGAGATATATCACATTTAAGAAGACAGATAAGTATCCAGATTTAAAGGATACATTTGGACTTCCAGATAAGATTAATGTTAATGATCTCAAGAAGGCTTGGACTAAGGCAGTTGAAGATTTAGGTGGAGATTTTACAACTAAGGAAAAGACAATTGATAAGACAGCACCAGTTGAAGACTTTGAAGCAATCAAAGCAAAGGGTATTGAACTTGGTGGATTACTTGCATCCAATGGTCATCTTGCGGAAGCAACAGCAGTTCTTCAGAGAAATCTTGGTCTTGATGATAATGGAAATGTTAAGATGTTTGATACTCTTAGAGATACACAGCTTGATCTTACAAAGGTTATTGTTATGGAACTTGAGGAGTTAATCGAAAAGTTTGGAATTAAGGCGTAACAGATATAAGGGAGGGATTCTTCCCTCCTGTTCTTTGTGAAGAGGTGTATATGGCTAGATTATCAACATGTAAAGGCTGTGGGAAGAAATTACAACCAGAAGAAAAATACATACATGCTTCAAAAACATATTGTGAAGAGTGCTATAAGAAAATTGAAAGAGAATCTACTGAATATAAACAGTTGATTGAATTCATCTGTAATAACTATGAGTTAGATAAACCAACAGGTTTTATGCTTAAACAGATCAAGGAACTTAAAACTGAATACGGATATTCATATGCAGCTATGACTTATACACTTTGGTACTGCAAAGAAATATTAAATAAGTCCTTGATTGAAAAGTATGGAGTTGCGTTAATAAAACATTATTATGATGAAGCAAAAGACTATTATTCACAACAAGAAAGACTAAAAGAACAAATCAACAAATTGTCAGATGTGGAAGTTAAGACTAAAGTTGTAAAGCGTACTTCTATGAATTCCAATAAAAAATTAGCATCTTTGATAGATTTGGGAAATTTGTTAGAAGGTGGTGATTCAAATTAATTTTAATCAACAGGTAGATAAAAAGGCTATTTTCTTATTATTTGGGTGTTATTGTTTGAATCCAAGATATGTACTGGACGAAAAATATTCAACAAATACAAATGATTATCCTGAGAATTTTCATAAAATGATATGGGGAGCAATCGTAAACATTGCCAAAAAGGGTAATGTAGAAAAGATTACACCTATTGATATTGAAAATGAAATATCACAGTTTGATACAGCTATTTCACTTTGGAAGAATAATGATGGATGGGGATATATTGAATCAGCTATTGAAATGTCTTCTGATAAAATTATGAATGTCGGTAAATATTATGATGATGTTCGTAAGTATTCAATTGTGAGAAATGCCGTAGAATCTTTGAAGATGGATATTAGTTTTCTATATGATGAAAACGATGATGAAAAACTCGAAGCATTTAATAAATTAACAAGTATTGATGTTCTTAATGAAATAAATAACAAATTTATGGATTTCAAATCTATGTGGAAGAATATGTTTGGTGATAACTATTCATTCAAAGCAGGAGATGGAATTACAGACAGATTAAGAGAACATAAGGAACAACAGAATGTATATGGTTATCCATTTCAATCTGGATATTTAACAACTGTATACAGAGGTATGCGTCCTAAGAAATACATATTAAGAAGTTCTGTATCAGGTGGTGGAAAGTCAAGAAGTTCATTAGCTGATGGATGTAACATGGTATCCGACAGAATATACGATTGGAGTAAAAAGGAATGGATATCAACAGGTGAGAGTCAACCAGTATTGTTTATTTCTACAGAGTTGGAAAAAGACGAAATTCAAGACATTATCTTAGCTCATGTAAGTGGTATTGAACAGGATAGAATTGAAACGTGGGATGACATTACACCAGAAGAAGAAAAAATTCTTGAAGAATCAGCAAAATATATTGAAACATATGAATATTATGTTGAATATATGCCTGATTTTACAATAGACCTCATTTCTGAAACAATTGAAAAATATATCTTAAATCATGGAATAGTCGCTTGTTTCTTTGACTATATCAACGATTCCCCTTCGTTATATGAGTATTATTACAACAAAACACATACAAGACTTAGAACAGATCAGATTCTTTTCTTGTTTAGTGCAGCGTTGAAGTCAGTATGTAATAAGTTTGGTATATATTTAGGTTCAGCAACACAGTTAAATGATAATTACAAAGAAGAGAATAATAAGGATGCAGGTGCATTAAAAGGTTCTAAAGCTATCATTGAGAAAGCTGATGGCGGTATTTTAGCATTACCAGTAACTCATAAGGATTTAAAAAAACTTAAACCTATTCTTGAAAGTGACGGAAGTTTTGGAAAGCTTGTACCTAATATGTCTTATTATATTTTCAAAAATCGTGGTGGTAAGTGGAAGACAATTATTATTTGGACAAAGCTTAATATGGGAACTATGAGAGAAGTTGATTGTTTTGTAACAGATTATAACTATGAACTCATAACAGATATAGAGCAAACACTTATTGATTTCAAACTTGATGATGTAGGTGATGTTGGAATTATTGAGACAGATGTTGATGTTTCAGGATCAGATTTAGCGACAGAATTATCAAAAGTATCTAAGTAGGGAGGTATACGATGACCGCCCAAGAATTAAAGGAAAAATTAAAAGAAGATGACATTAGAAAGTTGCTCATAGAAATGGGAGCGACTTTCTATTATGAAGATGACGATATGTGGATTACAGATACTATATGTCATCATGGTACGAAACCAAAGTTATATTATTACAAAGATTCGATGTCTTTTCATTGTTATACCGAATGTGGTCAGTTGGATATCATTGGTGTAGTGATGGGATATAAGGATTATGAGCAGGAAGAATTTCAAAAAGCGATTAACTGGATATGCGTAAAACTCAATTTGGATAATTGTGAATATGGATTTGGAAAGCAAGAACAAATATCAGACTGGGAATTTATTAGGAAGTATAAAAAGAGTAGTAAAAAAGAAGTTAAGGAAAAACCATTAGTTCCATATGATAAAAGTATTTTGAATATTTTTCAGAAACTTTATACCGAAGAATGGATAAAAGAAGGAATATCAATTGAAACTATGGAGAAATACAACATTCTTTATTCTACATGGCAACAAAAAATAATCATTCCTCATTTTGATGTGAATAATCAACTAATAGGTGTTCGTGGAAGATCCTTAATTGATGAAGATATTGAATTATTTGGTAAGTACACTCCATTTAAGGTTGGAAGAAGATTTTACAATCATTCTTTGGGAATGAATCTATTTGGTTTGAATCACAATATAAAAGCTATTCAGAGGAAAAGAAAAATAATGCTTGTAGAAGCTGAAAAATCAGTATTCCAAACTGACACAATGTTTGGCGAAGATAATTTTACAGTTGCTTTATGTGGAAGTAATCTGACTGATTATCAAAAAGGAATGATTTTAATGCTTGGTGTGAGGGAAGTAATTGTTGCATTAGATAAGCAATATGAAACTATTGATTCTGATGAATGTAAAAAATGGTCAAAACACATAAAGGATAAAATCATTGACAAATTGAGTCCATTTGTGGTTGTTTCAGTTTTATGGGATACAAATGATTTACTTGGATATAAAGATAGTCCAACAGATAGAGGTAAGGAAACTTTATTACAACTAATGGAGAATAAGATATATGTAGGAACTAATCAATAAGGAAGGAGTGTAAATTTGAGTTTCAAATATGACATATTAGGTAAGGTTAGATTCGGAAATGAGTTGGAAGATATTTTGAAATTAAAAGGTATCAAAGATATAGACTCCTTTCTGAATCCTACTATCAAAAATACAGAGAGTGAATTACTCTTTGATAATATAGAAAAAGCAAGAGATGTGTTTATAAAGCATATAAGCAATAAAGATGTTATAGATTTACTGGTAGATTGTGATGTTGATGGATTTACGTCAGCATCCAATATTTATCAGTATATAAAAAGATTAAGCCATGACATTGAAGTTAGATGTTTCATTCACAAAGGTAAAATTCATGGATTATCTGAATTTGTAGATAGTATGTGTGAAGATGATTCAAAGCTTGTTATTGTTCCAGATGCAGGTTCAGGAGATTCTAAAGAATGTGAAAAACTTATAGCAAGTGGGAAAGATGTAATTATTTTGGATCATCATAGTATTGATGTCAGTGATAATCCTGCAATAGTTGTAAATAACCAACTTTCGGATAAAATAACCGACAAAGCTATGACTGGTGTTGGAATTACATATAAATTCACAAAGCTATTGGACAAGTATTATGGTGTGAATTATGCAGATGATTATTTGGATTTAGTTGCATTGGGGATGATTGGAGATAGGGCTGATACACTTAATCTTCAAACAAGATACCTTATATTAAAAGGATTGGAACAGATACGAAATAAAGTTAATAAAAATAAACTTATATCTGTTCTAGTAGATGCTCAAATGTATTCAATGAATAATAAAATCACAATAAACGGAATTGGATTTTATGTATGTCCTCTTATGAACTCAATGATTCGATTGGGAGAATATGAAGATAAGTGTTATATGTTTGAAGCATTATGTAATTCAGATGAGATGCTTGACAGAAAAGTACGAGGAAAAGGTGTAGTCAATATGACTATTCAAGAATACGTTCTAAAGGCTTGTCAATCATCAAATAGAAAACAGAAAAAAATAACAGAGGAAAGTGCTGCTGTTTTATCTGAGGAAATTAAAAAGTTTAATATGGACAAATTACCTATTCTTGTGTGTAATGCAAGAGATGATGTTGATAGTAATTCTACTGGTCTTATCGCTAATAGACTTGCAGATCAATATCAAAGACCATGTTTGCTGATGAGACGAAAAGGTGATATTTGCAAAGGAAGTGGTCGTGGTAGCGATAAATGTGAAATATTAGACTTTAATCAGTGGTGTAAAGACACAGGATTATTTAATAAGATAGAAGGGCATCCAGGAGCGTTTGGATGTGAGATTAATTTTGAAAACACAAATAAGCTGTTTTCATTACTTTCTACAATGCGAAAGATTGATGAGCCAACATATCATGTATATAACGTGTATGATGCAAATCAAATTCATGATCAAATCATTAAAAATGTTGCAAAATGGGATGCGATTTGGGGTAACACAGTGAGTGAACCTATCTTTCTTATTAAGAATATTCCGTGTAATAAATACAATCTTTATCTATTGGGTTCAAAACAGAATAAGATTGAATTTACATATCACAATATCAAATTTGTAAAGCAGACAAAAGGTAGTTCACTAGCTTCCTTATATAAAGAGATCATTTCCATTGGAGATAATTTTGAATTTGATATTGTCGGTAGATTTTCGATTGATTATAAATCTGGCAAAGCTGCTCAAGTGTTAATTGAAGATTGGATGTTTTATAAAAGTGACAAAGTACAAGGATTTTTCGGATAAGGCGGTGATTTAAATAATAGATAAAAGTAAGATTTGGGGCTACGATTTCGAGGTCTACTCGAAGATTAATTGGTTTTGTGTAACTTTTATTAATCATGAAAATAGAACAAATGAAGTTGTAGTAGTAAATGATAGACAAAAATTAACAGATTTCTATAACAAACATAAGGATGATATTTTTATCTCATATAACGGCAGACAATATGATACAGGAATTTTTAAAGGTATTCTTGATGGAATGAATGTCGGATATGTAAATGATAAACTCATCAAGGAAGGTAAGAAACCTTTTCAAGTAGTGAAAAATGCGAAAAATTATCCTCTAAATGATTATGATGCTATCCTTAAAGATAAATCTTTAAAGCAGTTGGAAGCATTTATGGGTGATGATATTCGTGAGACAGAAGTGGACTTTAATATTGACAGACCACTTACAGACGAAGAAATAAGACAGACATTATATTACAACAGACATGATGTAATTGAGGTATTAAGAGTTCTTGATTATTGTTGGGATGATTTTGAAGGTCAGTTAGATATTATCGAGTTGTATGGACTTGATATGTCATACTTCACAAAAACAAAAGTTCAGTTGGCAGTTTCTCCAAAAATTCTAAATGCTGTGAACCAGCACACTCTCGATGATGAATTTGATATTCGTCTTCCTGAAACAATCCAATTATCAGATAAATATAAATTTATTCCAGAATGGTATCTCAATCCTAAGAATTGGAGATATAAAGAACATTTACGTTCCGAAGATGATCAACATAACAATCAGTTATGCTGTACAGTTGCAGGAATTCCTCATGTATTTGCATGGGGAGGATGTCATGGTGCAGATGATAAACAGGCTGTGTTTGAAGGAATTATTCTTCATGCCGATGTTGCATCTATGTATCCTACAACAGATATTGAGTATGGATTGTTGAGTAGAAAATTTAAGAATCCTGATGACTTTAAACAGATGAGAAATTTCAGATTGAAACTTAAAGCTGAGGGTAATTCAAAGAATAAGGCATTAAAACCTATGATAAATGGTGTATATGGAGCAGGAAAAGATAGAAATAATCCATCTTATGATCCGTTAATGGCAAATCTGACTTGTATATTTGGACAGATGTTCATTCTTGATTTGATTGATAAGCTTGAACCTTATTGTAGATTATTACAAACAAATACGGATGGTATTTTCGTCCTTTGTGAGAATGAAGATATGAAGAATAAGGTAATTGAAATCACAAATGATGTAGGTAAACGACTTAAAATGGAATTTGAGATTGATGAATATACCAAGTTAATTCAGAAGGATGTAAATAACTACATCGCAGTTATGAAGAATGGTAAATTGGAATGTAAAGGTGCAATGGTAAAATTCAATAAACCTATTGATAATGATTTACCTATTCTCAATGATGCAGTTAGAAATTACCTTGCATCTGGAATTCCAGTTGAACAGACAATCAATGAATGTACAGAATATATCAAGTTCCAAAAAATTATTAAATTGTCTGCAAAATACAAAGAGATTTGGTATGGCAATGGTGTAGCTGCAAAAGATGGAAAGATTACTTCAATAAATGGAGAATTATTAAAGGGTAAAGTACATAGAGTGTTTGCCAGTAAAAGAACATCAGATGGATCTATTTATAAATTGAAAGTTGAAAAAGGTGTTAAATCCTATGAACAGTTTGCAAATACACCTACTCATTTATTTATAGACAATGAAGATATTCATGAAAAGAAAATTCCTGAATATTTAGACAAAGAGTATTACATCAATGAAGCAAAAAAACGAATCGAAATGTTTTTAACCAAAGATGAAGAAAAAGTAGATGAAACACCAAATATCTTATTCAAATGTATGTGTGAGAGTCCTACATTTTATGAGTTTTTGGAAAAATGTTCGGAGAATAATATAACGAAGAAAGTTTTAGAACAGTATCTTATTGCAGATTGTTGTTCAAATTATGGAAAGACAAAAAAGTTGTTACTGTTTAGAGATTATTTTCTTATGTTATATGGAAAAGATAAAATAACAGTAACTACGTTGAATAAAAAAATCTCTGATGAAAACATAAAATCTATTGTCATTTCTAATGCTGAACTGTCGAAAACAGGAAAGTCTTATAACAATCTAAACTCTAAAAAAGCTCTTTTAGAAATATTCGATTATATTCCAGATGAACACATTGATCCATATGAAATTATGAAGATGCAAGTTAATAAGTTTGGAACAGTAAGATATAAAGATTCAAAACTTATTAATAGATATTTTGTGCTAAATACTCGAAATATCATTGCCCCAAATCTAATTCTTTATAACATGGGAAACGGAGAAATTCAGTATAGGAAGATTAAGAAAGAGATATTTAAAATTCTTCCTTTGCAGGATGGTGACATCATTGATGTTAAAAACTCAGAGAAGCAATTTGGTATGAAGATTGTAGGTAAGGACGATGAAGGAAAAAACATTGTAGTTGCTGATATAGACAAAGAATATGATGTAATTACTCAATATGACATTGTTTATAGAAAGTATGGTAAAGGAAATTCGCTTCTAACGGATTGTGAGGTATGCTAGTGGAAGAGGAAAAGATTTTAAAATTTGAATGTACTTTGGATAGGATTTTCTATCCAAAGTATTGTAAAAAAGTTGAATCTGGTGAATTCGCCATATTCAGTGCCGTTATAACAAAATGGCTTGAAAATAAGATAGATGATTTATATACAATCAAGATGAAAGGAAATTGTTGCACGCTTGAATATGGAACAACATATAAGGTGTTTTGTAAATTAGCCGAAACACACGAACAATATGGTGATACATATGAGATTGTATATATCAGTAAATGCATTGATATTTCAAGTAAGGATAAGCAAAAAGAATTTCTCAAAAATGTATTGAATGAGAATCTTGTTGATAAGTTATTTGATGAATATGACGATGTGATTCAGCTTTTGGAGAATAGAGATGTAAAATCTCTTATGAAAATCAAAGGCATTGGTAATCAGGTGGCTTTAAAAATGATTGATGAATACGAAGAATCAAAAGATTATAGTTCTATTTATATGGAACTTGGACAGTTGGGATTGACTCATACATTCATTAAAAAATTAGTAGATTTTTATCATTCACCAGATACAGTAATTGATATTGTGAGAAATAATCCATACGATTTAGTGCGTGTGGATGGTGTAGGATTCAAGAAGGCAGATGAAGTTGCTTGTAAAGTAGGAATTGGTCAGTATGACATTAGACGGATCAAAGGATTTTTATTACATCACTTAAATGACCAAGGAGAAGCAGGTAAGAGTTATCTTAATTATCAGGAACTTATGAAAGCATTGTATGATACTTTGGGATTTGTACCAGAAGAGGTTGTAAATGCTACTGCAAAGCAAATGATTGATAATGAAGATGTAGTTGTACTTGATAATGGATCGAAAATTGCACTTAAAAAGTTTTACAATTTGGAGAATAACATAATGAAAGAACTCATGAGACTTCAAATTGGACTTGTGAAAGTGGTAGAAAATGACTCGGATGAGGTAAGTATTCACGATGATTATGTTCCAAAGTCATTTAATATTGGTAATTGGGAATCAATTGTTAAAAAAGTAGAAGAAAAGCAGGGCTTTGATTTTACAGAAGAACAGAGAGCTGCTATCAAATTAAGTCTTGATAATCATGTTATGGCTTTGACTGGTCTGGCTGGTGCAGGAAAAACCAGCACAGCCAATGGCATTTGTTCATTATATGACGATTACAATATTTTAGCTTGTGCGTTATCTGGTAAAGCAAGTGTAAGAATCACAGAAGCGACTGGATTACCTGCAAGTACAATTCATAGAGCTTTAGGATATCAAAATGGCAAGTTTATGTTCAACAAAGATAATAAATTAGCAGTAGATATTGTTCTAATTGATGAAGCAACTATGATAAACGGTACATTGTTTTTATCTTTACTAGAAGCAATTCCAACGGGTGCAAAAGTAATTATTATGGGAGATGTTCAACAGCTTACTCCAATCGGTAATTGTCAGGTATTCGCTGATATTCTCGATAGTAATGTACTCCCAGTTGTAAAACTTACAAAGCCACATAGACAGGCACTTATGAGTGGTATCATTCCAACATCAATTAAAGTAGCAAATCAGGAACAGATTTTTGATAATAAATTTGAAGGAAACGCAGTTCTTGGTGAATTGAAAGATATGGAATTAGATATATCAAATTCAAAAGAGTCTATGGCAGATTGTATCATTAGACACTTCCAAACAGAGATGGAAAAATTCAACGACATTATGGAAGTTCAAGTATGTGTTCCTATGAGATTAAAAGGGGAACTATCTTGTTATAATCTTAACACAAAAATCCAAAGTCTTTATAATCCAAAATTCAATGATGGTAATGAGATTGAAATTTTCTTAGAGAAAAAGAATGATGAAGCTAAGAAATATATGATTAGAGTTGGAGATAAGGTACTTAACACAAAAAATAATTATAAGTGTACAAATCCTGATGGCGATGTAACGCCTGTATTTAATGGAAATATAGGCATTGTTAAAGCAATCGAAGATAACGGATATTGCACAATTGATTTTGTTGGTATTGGTGAAGTGTTATTCAGTAAAGGTGATTCAAAAAATCTTGAACTTGCATATGCTTGTACAGTTCATAAAATGCAAGGATCTGGTTTTACTTCAACCATTGTTGCTATGGACACAGGAAGTTACATAATGAATAATTCAGAATTACTTTACACGGCAATCACAAGAGCAAAGAAATATTGTGTGTTAGTTGGTAACAATTATGCTATTACAAAAGCTATTCAAACAAAAGAGGTAAAAACAAAGCAGACATTTTTAAAAGATATGTTACTTGAAAACGCTTATAGATTAAAAATAGACGAAAAAGGAGAATAAATATATGGCGAATATTTATGAATTAACAGGACAATTCCTTCAGCTTTTAGATATGTTAGAGGATGAAGAAGTAGACGAGCAGGTAATTATGGATACTCTTGAATCAGTTGAGTATGAGATTGAGGACAAGGCTGATGGATATGCAAAGATTATCAAAGCTCTTGAAGCAGATGTTGATGGAATTCAGAAGGAGAATGACAGACTTACATCTCGTAAAAAGACATATGAGAATAGAATTAAGTGGTTAAAGCAGAATCTTGAAATGTGTATGAGAGTAACTGGTAAGAAGAAGTTTACAACTGATTTATTCTCATTCAATATTCAGAAGAATGGTGGTAAGAGAAAACTTACAATTGATGTGGATGTAGAGAATATTCCAGAAGAGTATCGTATTAAGCAGCCAGACGCAGTTAATGGAGATAAATTAAGAGAATATTTAAAAGAGAATGGTCTTGAAGGTCAGGATGGTTCACTTAACTGTGAATGGTGTCATTTAGAGCCACAGGGAGAGAGTTTAAGAATCAGATAACAAATTTGAAATTTCTGGGATGCCCATAAATAGGGCGTTTCAGAGACTTAAAAAGCCAATGAAAGACGGATTTCTTTTGCATACAATATATAGTGTATATACAACATAAAAACATACTATATGTTGTTTATTAAAACAATAAAAATAACAAAATAGGAGAATTTATGGGTTCAACAAGAGACAATACATATACAAACACAAATAATAGAACATTTTATCTGTCTGACGATGTAGATAATGAATCTATTGGTAAATTAATGTGGGATATCTTATATCAGATTCGAGAAGACGATAAAACAGATGAAAAAGAGAAAGATTATAAACGTGAGCCAATTAAACTATATATCAACTCGTATGGTGGATCTGTTTATGATATGTGGGGATTAATTGATATTATTCTCAACAGCAAAACTCCAATCTATACATATTGTACAGGATATGCAATGAGTGCAGCTTTTAAGATTTTCTTAGCAGGACATAAAAGATTTTGCTATAAACATTCAACATTTATGTATCATCAGATGAGTTGTTGGAGAAGTGGTAAATATCAGGATTTAGTAGAAGATAGAGAAGAAATGGATTGGTTGAATAAAAAGATTGAAGAATATGTAATCGACAGAACAAATCTCACAAAAGATGATATTAAGGAAATTCGTGAAAAGAAGAAAGATTTTTATATTCATTCTGATAAAGCGGTCAAGTATGGAATTGTAGATGAAGTTTTGTAAAGAAGAATAGAAAGTATTGAGGTGTTAAATATGGTTTATGGAGTATTTGGCGGTTGTTATAGTGACTGGTATGCAGTCGGATATTTCACCAATCGTCAAGAAGCAGACAAATATTGCTGTTTATGTGGAGATGGTGACTATTATGTAAAGCCATTAAAAGATTTAACTGATGAAAAAGATTTATCAAAAGTATCATTAAAATACTGTCATGAAGTTTTATTTGATTGTAAAGATGATGAAAACAGATGGGTTATGAGAGAAGAACCTGAAAGGTATAATTGCTATATTGATAATGATTTAAGATGTAATAGCGTAAGACAAGGAACACTATGTAGAAATAATTGGGTGTGTTTTAGTATAAATATTGACCATGATGATAGAGAATTAGCAGAAAAAATTGCTCAAGATTATTTAGCTGAACTTCGTTATTATGGCGATGGAAAAATTTATGAAAAGAATATTGAATTGATGAATGATAAATTCGCAGCACCATTCAAGGAAAAAGAGAGAATAAGAAAAAAAGAAGAAATTAGACAAAAAGAACTTGCAGAATTAGAAAGATTAAAGGCTAAGTATGATGCATAATAAACGACAGTTTCTTTGGAAGATGAAAGGAGAATAAATGAAAGTAGTAGATTTGATTAATATATTAAATGAAATTGGATATAACGAAAATACAAAGCTGACTTTTAGCTGTGTAGATGGAGATTCAGGTGAATGTTATGATATTCCATTTGATGAAATTAGTTATGGAGAAAAATTAACTGGTGAACCTTATCATAATGATGCAATTGATATAGGTTTAGATGTTGATTCTGTAAAAGATTATATCCAGGCTAAGTCTGATGGATATGTGAACGATATAATCGATGAAATAAGAGAAGTTTTAAGCAAGCACGATCCTTGGAGAAATTAATGTAACAGTAAACCATTATTTCTTGTGGAGATTAGGAGGAAAGATATGGGAATAAGATATATGTGTAAAGAAAGAGAAGATAATTTAATTGACATCAATGTATATCGTCATGGATGTATGGAAGGACTATATAACTGTGAAGGTAGATTCAATACAAAACATGTTTTTAGTGATGGATTTAACCCTGATGATGGTTGGTATCGTATAGCTGATTACAGAGTAAATGACTTGAAAATTTTTAAGAAGAAAGGAATCAACATTACATACGGTGACAACTGTAAATACGTTAAAAATTTAGTAGAAAATAATAAATAAATCTACAGTAAACCAAATTTTCATATGTAATGATTTCTATATAATATTCATGGAATTTCTTAGAGCAATTCGCTCATTATTTCACAAGCAAAAAAATAATATAACGAAAGAGGTGATTGATATAAGTTGGTATAGAGATGACGATGGAGTAATTATAACGGACAGGGAATTTGGTTCAGATTGTGCTGAATGTAGCATGTTTTGTCAGGAAGGTACAATTTCAGTTCCTTGCAATGGAGAAAGAACAGATTGTCCATATTATAAAGAAGTTGATACATATGAGTATGATAAAAAGTTGAAAACTCAGACAATTGAACAAATCAAAAGATGGTGTATTGATAATAGTATTATAGATTATGAGGAAGAATTTTCTGATAATGGTGATTGTTTAGTCGTTTTGAGTAAGTTGGAAAAATTCTTGGATAGTTTAGAAGATAAATAACAGTAAATTGGACTTTCATTAGAATGGTGGTGATTAAAATAAAGAAAATATTAAAAGCAATAATGTTTACATTGCTATGGTTTCTGGCAGCAACAACGGTTTGTATTGCTGTTAAAGGAATTGTTTACATACTCAGCTTATTAATTGGAGAAACCATGGCAGTGTTATTGATAACTATATTGTTACTAATATTCATAGCAATATTTATTTATAAAGAATTTTTATAGGAGGAATAAATGGGAACAATTACAATTTTACCAGAAACAACAAAGAACCCTATTACACTAATGGGAGCAAGAGCAGGATGCTGTTGGAATGCTAACATATCAGATAATGAAAAGAATTATAAACGAGGTCTTGATTGCATTAAATCAGGTCATGGAAGAGTTATGGAATATGTAAATGTAGAAATGATTATTGATGGATATTCAGCAAAAACAATACGTGAATATTATACTCACATAGTTGGTGCAAGTAGATTACAAGCAAGTACAAGGTATATTGATTATTCTAAGGGTTATGGTTTTCAGTATGTAACACCACATAGTATTGAAAAAGATCCATATTTATGCAAAGAGTGGATGTTACTAATGGATAATATAAATAATAAAATAAGATATTTTATAGATCATGGAGTTCAAATTGAGGATGCAACAATGTTACTTCCATTAGCTTATTGCACAAAAATGGTAGATAAACGCAGTTTAAGAAGTCTTGTTGAAATGAGTAGAGTTAGAATGTGCAGTCGTGCTTATTGGGAATACAGAGAGTTGTTCAAAGATATTTGCAATGCATTAAGAGAATATTCAGATGAATGGAAGTGGATTGTAGATAATCTTTTTCATGCAAAATGTGATGAAGTTGGATATTGTACTGAAAGTAAGTCGTGTGGTAGAAAACCTAAGAAAGAGGTATAGTTATGGCATCTTTTTACATTATTTCAGGTGAACAATATGAAGAATACAAGGAATTAAAAAAGAAAAATAAACCAATGAGAAAATTGCTTGGATATGATAAATGTTATTGTCCTGTATGTGATTATGTGATTGATAATTGTGTACCTAGACAAAATTATTGCGATAGGTGTGGACAGAGGTTATATAAGAGATGGTATAAGAAGAAATAAAAAGAGGTGATTAATACGAGAAATCCAAATAGATTATATAATTTTTATAACGAAGTAACCCGATTACACATGACATACATGCCTGATTGGAGAGTAGGACAATTTTGGATGAACTTTTTAGGTTGGGTACAGAATAAAAAGAATAGAGATCCATTTTTCCCAGAAGAGTCAGAAATGCTTACATACTTAAAAGAATATTGTGAAGAAAAGGAGGAGGCAAATGAATAAGTTAGAAAGAATAAAACAACTTATTAAAGAGTTGAATAATGCTTCATATGCTTATTATAATCAAGTTTCAATTATGCCTGATTATGAGTGGGATAAAATGTATGATGAATTAATAAATCTCGAAGAAGAGACTGGTATTGTATTATCTAACAGTCCAACACATAATGTTGGTTATTCAGTTGCAGACGAATTAAAAGAAGTAGAACACAATCATCCAATGCTTTCACTTGATAAAACAAAATTAATAGATGAGTTAATTGAATTTATTGGGAATAAGGATTGTTTCTTATCTGTAAAAGCAGACGGTCTTACCACATCTCTTCATTATATTAATGGTAAGTTAATCGGTGCAGAAACTAGAGGCAATGGAGTGAGAGGTACTGAATGCCTTCAGAATGTATTAACAATGAAGAACGTACCAAAGGAAATTCCATATAAAGATGAACTTATTATTGATGGCGAAACAATTATTGGATGGGATACTTTTAGAGAGATTAATGATAAACTTCCAGAAGATAAAAAATATAAACATCCAAGAAATCTTGTATCTGGTTCACTACAGTTACTTGATAGCAAAGAAGCTGCAAACAGAAATATGAGATTTATTGCTTGGAGAGTAATCAAGGGATTTGAACATAAAATGCCAAGTAAAGATTTGTTTAAGGCTAAAGATATCGGCTTTGAGATTATACCAATATTAAAATCACATAGAATTAATCAAAAAGAAGAGTTAGCAATCTTATTAAATCAAATAAGAGAATCAGCAGATTCTCATAATATTCCTTATGATGGAGCTGTTATGGCAGTTGATGATTATAAAATTGCAGAATCTATGGGAAGAACAGATAAATTCTTCCGACATTCAATGGCATATAAATACGAGGATGAATTATTTGAAACAGTACTTACAGATATTGAATGGAATACATCTAAGACAGGCTTGATTAATCCTGTGGCAATCTTCAATCCAGTTGACTTAAATGGAGCGATTACAACAAGAGCAACGCTTCATAACATTACATATATTAAAGATATGATGCTTGGAATAGGAGATAGAATTAGAGTGTATCGTTCCAATATGGTTATTCCAAAGGTACATGATAGTATTGACAAGAGTGGTAATTTTAATATTCCTAGCAAATGTCCTATTTGCGGTCAGCTTACAAGAATTATTAAAGAAAATGATTCAGAAGTTCTTATGTGCGAAAATCCAGATTGTAAAGGAAAACTTTTAGGCAAATTAGTTCATGCAGCAAGTCGAAATGCGTTGGACATAGAAAATCTTTCAGAATCTACAATAGAAAAATTCATTAATCTTGGTTGGTTGAATTCCATTAAGGATATTTATTACTTATCAGACCACGAAGATGAGATGAAAATCTTGAATGGATTTGGTAAAAAATCAGTAGAAAAACTTCTTGATTCAATTGAAAAATCTCGTAATACAAATCTCCAACGTTTCCTTTATAGTTTATCCATTCCACTTTTAGGAAATTCGATAAGTAAAGATATAGCCGAATTTTGTGGAAATACTTTTAATTCATTTGTTGGTGCGTTAACAGAGGGTGGAAAAGATGCTTTTACTTCAATTAATGGTATTGGTGAAGCATTAGGAAAATCCATTATTAATTATTGGAACAAACATGATGAAGAAATTATGGATTTAGCACAAGAGTTTACATTTTCAAAAGATGAAAAAATTGAAAAAGTTGAAAATGATAAAATTAACGGAAAAGTATTTGTAGTTACTGGTTCAGTACATCATTATGCAAATCGTAATGAGTTAAAAGCAGATATTGAGAAAAGCGGTGGTAAAGTTACAGGTTCAGTAACATCTAAAACATCTTATCTTATTAATAACGATATTGATTCTAATAGTTCTAAAAATAAAAAAGCAAAGGAATTAAACATTCCTATCATAACAGAAGAGCAATTTTTATCTATGCTCAAATAATCAACAAAATTAAAAACTAAATAGAGAATATATAAAAAGAGGTGATAAACGATTTCACAGCATAACAAAAGAATTATCTATGCAAAAGACTTGATTAAAGAATTAGAAAAACATCCTAATGCGTTTATCTGTGTTGGTAAACTTGGTGATAACTTTGGAAGACATGACCAAAGAATACTTAATACTTTTTTACGTGATGGACAAACATTAATCTTAAACATAGAAAATTATAAGGAAAATAACTTCGTGAAATATTATGAGTAAGGAGAAATATGAGAAATAATAAAAAAGACTATAGTGCATTAATAATTATTATACTGTTAACAGCAATGATATTAACATTTTTGTGGGTTATTAATTGGGCATATAGTGGAAAAATTAGCAAAAATAATGTCCCCGAAAGCATCGTTATGTCAACAATAAATGTGAACTCATTATCAATGCATAACGAAAATAACAATGAGCAGGAAATAACACAAATTATTCCAGAAACTACTACTCAAATAAAAACAAAAAAGAAGAAAAAATATAAAACGGCATATATAAAAGCCAATGATCTTAATCTAAGAAAAAAACCAAATGTTAAAAGCAAGAGCATTAAACGATTGTTTTACGGCAAAAAGATTAAGTTTATTATAATTAATAAAAAATGGTCGAAAATAAAAGTCGATAACAAAGTTGGATATGTTCAAATGAAATATATTACAACAAAAAAAATAAAAAGTAAAATACATACGTCCATACCTCATTATAAATTATGCTCTTTTATGGATTATAGATGTATTACTAATACTTCCAGCAGACAATATAAATTGCAAAAGAAAGCTTATACAGGAAGTTATGGTATAAGACAAGTAGATGGAAGATACTGCATAGCCGTTGGTTCATATTATACAGAAAAAATAGGGACTTATATTGATTTAGTTCTCAAAAATGGGACAGTAATCCCATGTATATTAGCCGATTGTAAAGCGAATAAAGATACAGATGGCAAGAATCAAAAAACAGCAGATGGTTCATTAATTGAATTTGTTGTAGATACTCCAAAACTATCAAAAAAAGTAAGAATAAGAGGAGACGTGGCTTATTCAACAAAAGCATGGAACAGTAAAATTGTAAAAATTAAAATACATAAAAATAAATAAGAGAATATATAAGAAAGGAATTAAAAATTAATGAAAAAGTGCGTAGAAGTTAAACTAAACGAAATTGAAACACTAAAAAATTTTGTAAACGAAATTACAAAATTTGATTTTCCAATTAATGCTCATTCATTAAATAGAAGTGCAGAATATGATGCTAAAAGTATAATGGCATTATTATCACTTGACTTATCTCAGCCAATTGAGATTATTGCAAATATTCCGGAATATTTAAATATTTCAGACTTTGAAAATGTAGTTAACAAATACAAGGTGAATTAAATGAAAGATAAAGTTGTGTTGGGAACAAAAGAATATCCTTATTGTTCAAATAGAACTTGTCAAGATTTTGAGTGTATAAGACATCGAAATTATATTCCTTGGAATGAATTAATATGGCAAGAAAAATATGAGCCGGGCAATAAGGGTGTTTGCAAAGATAAAATGTAGAGGAGATGAAATATGGGAACAGGAGAAATTGTAATATTAGCAATAGTTGTATTTGTATTAGGAATGTTGCTAGGAATGATTACTTCTTGTGCATGCGTTATTTCTTTTCGTGGAGACAACGCTTATATGTATATGAATACAAAAAATGTGCAACAAACAGAAGAAGATGAAGATCAGGAGGTATAAAAATGATTATTCTACTTGGAAAATCTGCATCAGGCAAAGATACAGTGGTTAATAATTTAATTCATAATTATTATGGATATGAGAAGATAATCACATGGACAACAAGACCTATGCGACCAGGAGAAAAACAAGATCTTACATATCATTTTACGGATGATGAAGATTTTGAAGAAAAGATTGAAGAAGGTTTCTTTGCTGAATGGAAAAAATATAATTCAGTATTTGGCACTTGGTACTATGGAACTGCTGTTCAAGACATAACAAACAATCCTAATAATAAAATAATAATTCTTACTCCTTCAGGTTATGAGGACATCAAAGAATATATTAATAATGAAGAAATTCTATCGGTTTATTTAGATTCATCGCTAAGAACATTATACAAACGTTTAAAGTTTCGTGGAGATAACCCAAAGGAGATTAAAAGAAGATTATTGCACGACATTAAAGATTTTAAAGGAATTAAAAATAAAGTTAATGTCGTAATAAAAAATAATACAAGAGATTTGGATGAGCTTACTGAATTAATCAAAGATATGCATGATATTGTAAAAAATAAAATTAGAAGGGATGAGACAATATGAAAGAATTTTCTATATATTTAGCAGGTGCTATGTCGGATATTGATTTTGTAGAAAGCAATGAATGGAGAAAAACTTTAACCGAAATGTTCAAACATACATATTCTGACATTAAAGTAAAATGTATTAATCCTAATGATTATTATAATTTTAAAGAAGTTACATATGATAGCGAACACGAGATTGTGGAATTTGATTTATATAAAGTACGTCATTCAGATATGGTAATTGTTGATTTTAATCATCCAGATTCTAAAGGTACTTTAGTGGAGCAGGCTATTGCTTATGAAAATAAAATCCCTATTATTGGTTTAAACGAAAACAATAATAAGCTTCATCCTTGGCAGATAGATATGTCTAACAAGATTTTTGACGACAAGTTAAAACTTGTTAATTATGTAACAAATTTTTATTTAAATTAATGAAAGAATGATAAAAAAATGAATAATAACGAGAAGAAAACAATAATTGAGCTTATATGCAAAGAGCAGACAGAGATGATTGTAAAAGACCATTTACAGTACGATTCTGACCGATATAGGCTATTAGAAGAATTGAAAGTAAAGATTAAGGACATGTAATAAAAGTCTTTGAAATCGACAAAAAGAAATGTTGATTTCAAGATGAGTTTATAAATAAAAAAACATAAAAGGAGAAACAGAGTGAAAGTATTAAAAAGAGACGGACGTTCCGTTGAATTTGACAGAGAAAAAATAAAAAATGCTGTTATGGCGGCGTTTAATGAAATTGATGGTGAAGTTACTCAGGAGGCAAAGAATAAGGCTTCTGAAATAACGTCATACATTAATAATATAGAAGAGAAATCTATCTCTGTTGAAAAAATTCAAGATATTGTTGAAGAAAAGCTTATGGCTAGTAAACGTAAAGATGTTGCTAGAGCCTATATCATTTATAGAAATGATAGAACGAGAGTGCGTGAACAGAATACTAATCTTATGAAATCTATCAAAGAAAAACTTACAGCATCAAACGTTCAAAATCAGAATGCTAATATTGATGAAAAATCATTCGGAGGTAGAGTTGGAGAAGCAAGTGATACTGTATTAAAACAGTACGCCTTAGATAATTGCATGTCAGAAATGTCAAGAAATAATCATTTGAACAATGAGATATATATCCATGATCTTAACTCATATGCCGTTGGAATGCATAATTGTCTCAGTATTCCGTTTGATAAATTACTTGCCAATGGATTTAATACAAGACAAACAGATGTAAGACCTGCTCAATCAGTAAGCACCGCATTTCAGTTGGTGGCTGTTATATTTCAGTTACAGTCTTTACAGCAGTTCGGAGGCGTAGCTGCCACTCATCTCGATTGGACAATGATTCCATATGTAAGAAAAAGTTTTTATAAACATTACAAAAACGGATTAAAATACATCAACGAATCTTTAAATCCTTTATATAAAGAATTTACAGAAAAAATGGATGATACTACGCCAATTAACGAATACACAGATGTTGCACCAAAGGCTTATCAATATGCTATGGATATGACAGAAAAAGAAGTATATCAAGCAGTAGAAGGCTTGTACCATAATCTCAATACACTTCAAAGCCGTTCAGGTAACCAGCTCCCATTTACTTCAATCAATTATGGAACATGTACAAAACCAGAAGGTCGTATGGTAACTAAAGCATTACTTGATGTTTCTATTAAGGGTATCGGTAAGTTACATAAGACATCAATTTTCCCATGTGGTATTTTTCAGTGTATGAAAGGTGTAAATAGAAAACTAGGAGATCCAAACTATGATTTATTTAGATTAGCATTACGTTCAACTGCTCAGAGATTATATCCAAACTATGCTAATGTGGATTGGTCTGGTAATGAGGGATATGATAAAAACGATCCGAAGACATATTTCAGCACAATGGGCTGCCGTACCGCTAATACATGGGATATTAATGGATTTGGTCAGTTAAAAGATGGAAGAGGTAATATCTGTCCTGTGACAATTATTATGCCTACATTGGCAATGGAAGTAAAAGAAAAGATTATAAATGATTTAGGAGTAAATTATTCGGAAGAATATTTAATTGATGATTTTATGTTCTTACTTGACACAAAAATCCATGAAGCAAAAGATATGTTGCTTGAAAGATTTGAATGGATTTGTTCACAGTCACCAGATTCAGCAAAATTTATGTACGAGAATGGTGTAATGGAAGGTTATATTCCAGAAGAAGGGATTGTATCTGCCTTAAAACATGGGACTTTGGGTGTCGGACAGATTGGATTAGCAGAAACACTTCAGATTCTTATTGGATGTGACCATACAACAGATAGAGGTATGGAACTTGCTAAAAGAATTGAAAAGTTATTCTACGATAGATGTGCTGAGTTCAAAAAGGAATATAATCTTAATTTTGGAACATATTTTAGTCCTGCCGAGAATTTATGTTACACCTCAATGCAAAAATTTAAGGATAAGTATGGTGTAATTCCTAATGTTTCCGATAAAGATTTCTTTACTAACAGTGTCCATGTTCCTGTGTGGGTTGAAATTACACCAATGCAAAAAATTGATATTGAATCTCAACTTACAGGATATAGTCGTGCAGGATGTATTACTTATACGGAACTTAATGGTAGCGTAAAAAATAATATTGATGCTCTTGAAACAATCGTAAATTATGCAATGGATAAAGACGTACCTTATTTTGCAATAAATGTTCCAAATGACATGTGTACCAATTGTGGGTATACAGATGATATTGCCGATAAATGTCCTATGTGTGGATGTAAAGAGATTAGACGACTTCGTAGAGTAACTGGTTATCTTACAGGTGATTACAAGAGTGCATTCAATAAGGGCAAACAGCAAGAGGTAGAGATGAGAGTTTCGCACAAAACTTTTAAATAATAAGAGAATAAATAAGTAGTAGAGGAATTTTTATATCCTCTCTACTTATTTTAAGGAGTGATATTTATAGGAAGAATTTTAACAGAAGAAACGAAGAAGAAACGAAGAATTGTATTTTATAATAAAGCAATAGATAAGGCTAAGTCAGAAATAGGAAAGAAGTACAATCGACTGACAATAACAGATATTGACTATGAAAAATCATATGATAGTTACTTTAATAAGAAATATCATAAAATATATGTTAGAACTAAATGCGACTGTGGCGAAATACCACCATCAAATCAATTAGCTGCTATTCAGTGTGGACATATTAAATCATGTGGATGTTCCAAGTTCAACAATCCCTTAAGAGTTGAAGACTTAACTGGGCAAAAATTCGGAAGGCTAACTGTAATTGGGAGAGATTTACAACGTGACGAAGAAGAGTATAAAAATGGAACTAGGACGAATGCACATTGGCTATGTAAATGTGATTGTGGTAACCCACAGATTAAAAGTGTTACAGGATATCAGTTAAAAACTGGACATACACAATCTTGTGGATGTTATGCTTCTGAACAAATCGCAAAAAGGAACAAGGAATATTCTACTAAAACAAATAAATTTATTGATAATGGCGATAATACATACTATTTATTAGACGATAATAATAACAAGTGTCTTATTGACAAAGATGATTACGACATTGTTAAAAGATGGTATTGGCGTAAAATTGATAAACGTGGCAATATCGACAAAGGTTATTGGGTGACAAATGTAAAAATAGATGATAAATACAATAAATCTGTTTTAATGATTCATCAAGTAATTGCAGAAATAAAATACGGTGAATATGAATCGTCAAATTCAATTCCAGATCACTTATCTCGTGATACTGACGACAATCGAAAATGTAATATCATTCTAAAATCTAATCAAAAAAATTCCCACAATAGAGGTTTAAGCAAAGTAAATACTTCTGGTAAAACAGGTGTAAGTTACAACAAAGAAAAGAATATGTGGACAGCATATATAACTGTTAATTATAAAACCAAATACTTAGGTGATTATACAAATTTTAATGATGCTGTAAATGCTAGAAAAGAAGCCGAAAAGAAGTATGGTTTTACGTGTGATGACATTGTAGCAGACTATGACAAGGAGGTAATTTAAAATGAATTATCTCAAAATAGAGCATGAAGATGTATGCAACGGCACTGGTTTGAGGGTAGTTTTATGGCTCTCAGGCTGTTCTCACCATTGTTATAATTGTCAAAATCCTCAAACATGGAATCCTAATAGTGGCATTCCATTTGACGAATCGGCAAAACAAGAGATATTCAACGAACTGTCTAAAGACTATATATCAGGCATCACTTTCAGTGGTGGTGATCCACTACACGAAAATAACCTTGATGAAGTACTCAAATTAGTCCAAGAAATCCGTATTTCCTTTCCTGAGAAAACCATTTGGTTGTATAGTGGATATAATTTTGACCTTTTAAATTCCAAATATAATGAATATAAATATACTTCATTTGCAGCAAATGCAGATGAGTGGCTTACACGTTGGGAGATAATTTCTAATGTGGATATACTTGTTGACGGAGAATATATAGATGAGCAAAAGGATCTCACATTAAAATTCAGAGGTTCAAAAAATCAAAGAGTTATTGATGTTCAACAAACACTTAAACAAAAACAAGAAAAGGTGGTTTTATATTGTGACTAAACTAAATAAAAACAGCACTGTTTACTTTGTCAAAATCTCACCCAATCCTGAACTTACAGACATATATGATTTACATATTAGAACCGTAGCAGATGATTATTATGTAGGATTGGATAGTACAACAACTAAACATGCTTATATTTTCTCAGATAGAAATATTAACGAAACAATATTTCTTAATAAAGCAGATGCATTAGAAAAACTAATGGAGATAAAAGGAGGATATGATGGAAATTAAGATTAAAAAATTAAACGAAAATGCAATTATTCCAACTAGAGGAAGCGAACAAGCCGCTGGTTATGATTTATATGCTTGTATACCAGAAAGAATTCTAATCAATCCCCATAAAACGGTTAAAATCGGCACAGGATTGTCAATGGAAATTCCCGAAGGTTATTTTGGGGCGATATTTGCCCGTAGTGGATTAGCAACAAAAAGAGGAATCAGACCATCTAATTGCGTTGGGGTTTGTGATAGTGATTACCGTGGAGAATATATAGTTGCTTTACATAATGACACAAATGGAATAAAAATGGTTGAACCAAACGAAAGAATTGCTCAATTAATAGTAATGCCATACTTATCTATTGAATTTGAAGAGGTGGAAGAATTATCAGATACTAAAAGAGGTGTAGATGGTTTTGGTTCAACAGGAACAAAATAAATTATAGTTAAAAACCACACTCATATTTCAGAGTGTGGCAGGAAAAAAAGGAAATAAATGGCATATACAAAATAGAATTATTTAGATTGGTGTTTGTCTTTGACTATCATACGAGTTATGTACTTTACTTTCTCATTACTGAGTTCAGGATGTCTACAAATTAGTATTGTGACTATTAATTTTAGAAACAACCATCCAAAGTAGCATAACCCAGCACAACCTAAGACTTTAAAAAATTGTGTTAGTACTACTAACAATTCTACCCTCCCTTCTGTAGAAATTTCATAACATTAGGGAAATGCATTGCCCGAATGGGCTAGATATTTATTTCCAAAAAATAGTGCCTATTCTACATTGGCACTTCCACATGATAAATAATATCAGGCATTCTGTCGTGCGTGGAAAGTAATGTGGTAATACAATCACAGTTTGCTTGGTAATATTTTATCATATTATCCAAAAAGATAAATAGAAAAAATTTTAGAAAGAAGTGATTATTATAGAAGAAAAAATTTTATTATCAATAAAAGAGGCTTCAAAATTATTTGGGATTGGACAACATAGGCTACGAGCAATAATAGCCGAAGACTATGGTAACAAATACCATTTAATGATAGGAAGAACGATTAAAATTAAAAGAAAATCCTTTGAAACTTTCTTAAATGAGGCTGAACAGATATAATCGACAAGGTGCTTTGGGTGTGTTATAATTTTCGTATACGCATTCGAGGCACTTTTTAAAATGGAGGCTAAGAATATGGCAAATAAGACAATAAAAAATAAACCAGCAAGAAAAACCCTAAAGGATAATGAATATTATAATCCTAAAACAAAAAGATATGAATATCATTATACAGATAATTTAGGCAAAAAAAGGGTTATTAGTTCTTACAAACTTAATGCAACAGACCAATTACCCAAAGATAAGAAGTCAACAAAGAGTTTGCGTGAAAAGGAGGCAGAAATTAACGCATATCTCGAAAACAGTATTGATATTGATGGAGCAAAACTAACTCTGTTAGAGGTTGTAGACAGATACCTCAAGTCTTTATACAATAGAAAGAAGTTAGCACACAATACTAAAGTTGGTTACAATGTTACAGTGAATACGTTAAAACAATATAAACTGGGTTATATGGAGATTGGAAAAATTAGACCAGAACATTGTGAAGAGTGGCTTGCGGATATGAAGAAAAAGTATAGAGGTTCATCTATTCAGACACAAATTAGTCTTATTAAAAGAACCTTTGAATATGCTTTAGATTATGATTATGTAGCAAAGAACCCATTCAGACGCATTACAACAGATAGGAGTGACAGTAAGAAGATGGAAGCTCTTTCTGTAGAAGATATGAACAGATTTCTTGATTTCTGTTCAAAAGACGCGCATAGTTCACATTGCTATGATATGTTATATGTATTGTTTTGGAGTGGATTAAGAGCATCAGAATTATGTGGACTTACTCTTGATAACATTGATATGGACAATCGAATGATAACCGTTGATAAACAGTTACAATGTATCAATCACACTCATGTTGTGCTACCTACAAAAACAACGAATGGTGTAAGAACTATTCCTATGACAGATGGTGTGTATGAAAGTTTACAGCGGATTATTGAGAATCGCTACTTGAAAGGCGATATAGAACCTGTATGTTACGATGAACAGGGCAATGCATATGAAGGATTTGTATTTCTTGCAACGAGAAGTAAAAAAACTATTGTAAGAAGTCATGTGGAAGAATATTTACAGAATTGTATTAAAAGGTTTAATAATGTAAATTCTGAAAATCCTATCCGAAAATTTGAACCTCATATTTGCAGACATACATTTGCTACGAATATGCAATATTTACCACCGAAAACATTACAGCACATATTGGGACATGGTAACATATCTACAACAATGAATAATTATGTGGATGTTAAACCAGGAGCTGAACAGCTTGCACAAATCAATGCGATAGCAAACCAACTAAATACTAATTAGTATGAATTTTAGTATACTAAATATTTACTAATTATGATGTATAATGAAATGTAACAAAACATAATTAAATATAACAAATTGAAATTTGATTAAAATAATAATAGGCGATAAATAGAGGAAAACGCCCTATTTAAAGGAGAAAAAATAAATGATAGCAATTATTGACTATGATGCAGGCAACATTAAAAGCGTGGAGAA
>ERZ773277.463-NODE-463-length-46662-cov-90.067973_pt1 | contig 46662 bp, 83 predicted proteins | sample MGYA00511957_ERZ773277 | MGnify/ENA primary metagenome ERZ773277 (study PRJEB29015, sample SAMEA2737800) | human gut metagenome | biome: human gut; feature: human-associated habitat; material: faeces | place: China | collected 2012 ... | reverse complement strand
CAGGGCGCAGCATCGGCCACCGGATATCTGGGCGCAGCATCGGCCACCGGCGATCGGGGCGCAGCATCGGCCACCGGCGATCAGGGCGCAGCATCGGCCACCGGATATCAGGGCGCAGCATCGGCCACCGGATATCTGGGCGCAGCATCGGCCACCGGCAAATCCGGTATAGCGCTTGCCGCTGGATGCGAGTGCAAAGCAAAAGGCGCGCTTGGCTGCGCAAGCTGCTGTATAGAGCGCGGGAGATGGAATGGCGAAACATACCCCATCCTTGCAGTCAAAGCCGCGATTGTCGATGGTGAGACGGTGAAACCGGATACCTGGTACATGCTTAAAAACGGCGAATTTGTGGAGGCAGAGAATGAGTGACGTTGAGATTATCACGGAATTAAACCACCGGGCGGCGCGGGAGCGCGAGCTTGGCGAAAGGTGGGACGAGATCGTGCGACTTCGCAAGCGGCAAAAGAGCTTGATGAAGATCGCGGAAACGGCCTGCTTCTCTGTGGCGTGTATGCTGCTGGGCGGTACGGCAGTTATGCTGGGCTTCGGCCTGTTCCGGGCGGCGGTCACGCTTGGCGGCGCAGCGGCGTGCTTCTTCGTCGGCGCGATACTGACGGGGGCATGAGATGGAATATCCGTGTAAAACGTGCACGACCGGAAGAGGAGACTGTCACTGCATTAACTGGCAGAGATGGTTTGCGGTCGAGTATGAGGCGGCGGCTGAGAAGCTGCATGCTGCGACATGCGAAGAACCGAAGCCAGCTCCGCCGAAGGTCTCGCATCGTGAGATTGTTTTCAGAACGATCTTTACGCGGCTTTGGAGGTGAGTATGACACAGGCAGATCGAGTTTTGATGTATATGCGCGACTTCGGGAGCATTTCCCCGGTGGAAGCGATGCGAGATCTTGGATGCATGAGGCTTGCGGCCAGAATTTCCGATTTGAAGAAAAAAGGCTATGTGATTCAGCGGGACATGGTATCAAGCTCGAACCGGTATGGCGACGAAGTCCGCTATGCGATGTACAGATTGGTGGAGACCCGGATATGAAAGATAAACAGCAAGCGCCGTGCATGTTTGACCGGTTCGGCGCTGAGATTTACGAAGGCGAAGAATACTTCGCCGGAAACGATGGAGATATCTTCGTGTGCGATTCTGAGAACTTTGACCCTGGCAATCATGTCATCTGCGATCTGGTAGAGACGATGGGAACAAAGTGGATATTAGAGCAGCTGGGGTATCAGAAGAAGACGTTCTGTCCCGGCTGAGAAGGAGGGAATATGGCGAACTTTGAAAGCGGCGTGAGCCGGTATATTCAGACGGCGGCGGTCGTCAGGGTGGTGTTCCCGGTCGATCTGAAAGGGAACGAATACATTTGCTGCGATGCGTGCCAGTTTTACCGCAAGAGCAGCAGCCGGTGCGGACTGACAAACGAGCCGCTGCTCTGGCCGGGCAGGTATGTTGGAAGTGACTGCCCGCTGGAACTGATCGAAGAAACGGAGGATAAAACATGAAGCAGTTTCGCCTTTTAAGGCCGGATGAAATTGAGTGCCGCGTGGCACAGTGCAACGAAAAGGGCGCGTCGATTCTGCTGTACAAGACGGCAAGAACGGATGCGGACTTGCTTGACGAGACGGTAGGCGCGCAGAACTGGGAGAATGATTTTAAGCTGGTCGACGGCGTTCTGTACGGCGGTATCGGCGTGGACTACGGAAAGGGCGGGAAACTGATCTGGAAGTGGGACGCAGGCACAGAGAGCAACACAGAGGCTGAGAAGGGACGGGCTTCGGATGCGTTCAAAAGAGCCGGCTTTAAGCACGGTATCGGGCGGGAACTCTACTCCGCGCCGTTTATCTGGATTGACGCGGCGAAGTGCCAGAGGCTCAAGAAGAACGACAAGACAGGCCGCTGGCAGTGCTCTGACCAATTTGACGTGACGGAGATCACCTACGACGAGCAGGAGCGAATCAAAACGCTGACGCTTGCATCGAAGGGAAAGACGGTCTACACCTTCGGACACGGTGGGAAAGCTGAGACACCGAGCACACCGCGACTTGTCTGCGCGGACTGCAAGGGAGAGATCACGCAGGTCATGGAAGGCGGCACACAGTTTACCGCTTTGCAGGTCGCAGAGAAGACGAGAAAGCGCTTTGGAAGGTGCCTTTGCTGGAACTGCGCGAGTAAGGCATGAGAGAGCTGAATGTCGTTGAAGCTTCGTGGAGCATGGACGCGGCGGGGAGCTGGCTGAAACTCCGGCCGGAGCTGCCCGGACAAGCCCGGATGGTAGCCGGGGAGATAGACCCGCAGAAGAAGTACACGGTCACGATCAAGGAGTTCCGGAAGAAGCGGAGTCTGGATGCAAACCGATATCTTTGGGTGTTTTGCAATAAGCTTTCGGTTAAGGTGGGTGCACCGCCGGAGGAAATCTATCGGCACTATATCCCGGATGTCGGTGACAACTCTGATACGATCTGCGCTCCGGACGCAGCGGTCAAGCGCTTCCGGGAATGGTGGGAAGCGCGCGGTCTCGGCTGGTGTACGGAGATTATGGCGTCAAAAATTCCGGGCTGCACGAATGTCATTTGCTACTACGGCTCAAGCACCTACGACACAAAGCAAATGGCGCGGCTCATTGATCTGGTCGTTGATGACTGCAAACAGCAGGGCATTGAGACGCTCCCGCCGGAAGAACTCGAGCGTATGGCGCTGGAATGGAGGCAGGATGAGAAAGGAAACGAGGGCGACAAAGATACCTGAGACGGTCAAGAAGGCCGTCTGGGAGCGCGACGGCGGGCGCTGCATCGTCTGCCTTCGCCCCGGCAATCCGTGGTGCCATTTCATACCACGGTCGCAGGGCGGGCTTGGAATCGAGCAGAACATTGTGACGTTATGCAATAAGTGCCACGAAGACTTTGACCAGTCGGCAAAGAGAAAACATATGCAGGCGTATATCAGACGCTACTTGAAAATGAAATATCCCGGGTGGGATGAAGCAAAACTGATTTATAAGAAAGGGATGTAAGCATGGAAGAACGCAAACCGTTTGTTTATCTGGATGCAGTTCTGTACAAGGAAATGGTGGAAAGAAATATGAAGCTTTCGATGCTTGAGAGAGCGTACAAGGAACTGAAATCGTATGAGATTGACGTTATCCTGAAAGTCATTTTTGGCGCTCCGGAAGAGAACGAGGGGGATACGGAGGACGGCAAATGCTGAACCACATTGTTATTATGGGCAGGCTCACGCGGGACCCGGAGTTGAGAAAGACGCCGAACGGAACTTCGGTCGCATCCTTCACGCTGGCGGTCGACCGGGACTTTACGCCGGAGGGCGGCGAAAAGAAGACAGACTTTATTGACTGCGTCGCATGGAAGGGAACGGCGGACTTTGTAAGCGGATACTTCTTTAAGGGAAGTATGGCGGTCGTGGACGGAAGATTGGAACTCAGAGACTGGACGGACAAGGAGGGCAACAAACGCCGGTCTGCTGAGGTCGTGGCGAACCGCGTTTACTTCGGCGAAGGCAAGCGAAACACCGAACCGCAGAACCCGGAAAACCCCGGCGGGTTTACGATGATGGACGACGATGACGGCGATCCGCTGCCGTTCTAAGGCGGTGGCGGGATGGCAAACAACAAAGACCCTGCCGTCTTGTTTTACACGTCGGATTTCCTATCCGGCTGTGCCTTGATGGATATGCGGGAGCGTGGGCAGTATATCACGCTCCTGTGCCTCCAAAGAGAGCGCGGGCATATGACGATGCAGGAAATCATACGGGCTGTCAAAAAGCCATCAGACGAGGTTATGAGCAAGTTTCAGAAGGACGAGGACGGCAAGTACTTCAATCGCCGGATGGAGCTTGAAATCGAAAAACGGGACAAGCATTGCCAGCGTCAAAGGGAGAACATCAGCAAGCGTTGGAACAAAGAAAATGATAACTCTGGTATGGCTGATGGTAGTGCTTGCGGTAATACCACGGTATTACCTTTAGGAAATGGAAATGGAAATAGAAAAGAGAGTAGTTCTATTTCTGAGAAGAAACGTAAGAAATTTATACCACCTACGTTGGAAGAGGTTTCCGCATACGCGAAGGAGCGTGGAGCCCCGAATCTGGCACAGAAATTTTTCGACTATTATTCTGCCGGAAATTGGGTCGACGGGAAGGGCGATCCCGTACGGAACTGGAAGCAGAAGTTCTTGACGTGGGAATCGAAAGAACATGAGAAGGGCACGCCATCACAGCCGGGGAAGAAGCCGGGGTACAACGTGCAGCATCACGGGGACGAGCTGTCTGATTTCCAGAGGGCGGCGATTCAGAAGCTGATGGGGGATGGGGCATGAATACTTGGATCGTCATTCCGGATATCATTTCCGGGCTCTATCCCCGGCTGATGCCGGAGCTGGGAAGGCCTATCCGGGCGAAGAAGTACCCGCAGAAGAACAAGAACATGACGTTTTATCTGGTCAGCGTCCGCGACCCGGAGGAAGGCAGAGACAAGAAGATCGTCATCCGCGCGCCGGAGTGCTGGGAGGCGGAAGTGACGGTGCAGGTCAGGAGGAAGACATGATCAGGCAAAAATACGCCGGACCATGCGGCAGGGATTGCCCGCGACGCGAACCGGGCTGTGGGGCTACCTGCGAAGCGTGGCTTGCCTATGAGGCTGAACGGAACGCGGGATACGACAAGCGCGCCGAGATCATCGACATAAGCCAGATGACCGATGGCGGGGCGAGAAACTGCCGGAGGGCGGCAAGAGGGAAACGGAAAATAGGAGGGGAAATGTGACGCTATGACAGACAAGGAAATTATACAGGCGCTGCGGTGTGGAGAGGGTGCCGATGGTACGCCACGCCCTGAACCAAGTGATGAAGAGATTGTATGTTATGACCCGTTGAAACTTGCTGCAGCCGATCTGATTGAGCGGCTGGAAAAGGAAAAGGCGGCGCTGATAAGCACGATAGGTGGATTCTGCCAGTGGTGCAAAAACTTAGATGCCGACGAGAACAGTTGCCGCGTATGGACAGGCTGTTCGATCTGCGACAGAAAATGTCCCTGCGCAGGCTGCCGAGACGGGAGCAAGTGGGAGTGGAAAGGATTGGAGGACACGCTATGACAGACAAGGAAATTATACAAACGCTGCGTATCTGCGCGACGCATAAGGACAAGGGTTGCGGGCTTTGTCCACAAATGAAGTATGTGCGTTGCACGGAGCGGCTGGCGGATGAAGCTATCACCATGATCGAGCGCCTGACCGCCGAGAAGGCGAAGGCAGAAGCCGAGAGGGACGCGGCGTTAGCAGACCTAGCGGATGCGCGGAGTTGCAAGACTTGCAAGTATGCGTGCGATACGCGCGACTGCTCCAGCTGTAAATCAAAGACGTGCAAATGCCGTGAGTGCCATCTCGACAAGAATGCGTGGGAATGGCGCGGATTGCCGGAAGCACCGGAGGAAGGAGGAAAGGCATGAACCCAGAACTCCTGAAATCTGTGACACGCAATGGTTGGATTGAATGGAAACTGTTGCCGAACAAGGAGGACACTGATGGAACGACTGACGTTTGAAGGAAACTTCTGCGACATCGCGCAGTGCCGCGAACTGCCGTGTAAGTATGACGGGAACTGCACGCAGAAGGAGGTATGGGAAAGGCTCAAGCAGTTCGAGGACGCGGTGCAAACACCAGAGAAAGCCGCGTGGGCAAAGAAAACTATCGAGATGGCGTTTTCGGATGACACGTCGGAGGTTGAGCGCCTCCGCGAACTCTACAAAGCCGACAAGGAAGGGCGGCTCGTCGTGCTCCCGGTACGGCCAGTGCTTACGCAAAGTTGCGCAAGTATGTTGTACATAGTGGATGACGACGAAATTCACGAAGATTCGTTGTATGAAGCCGTTGTCGGCATGTCCTCAAGCGGGCGTACGAACGTAATTTATACTACACTCTCTGATCAAATGATTTTTGGCCAGGAGGCCATCGGCAAAACCGTTTTTCTGACACGCGAAGAAGCCGAGAAGGCTTTGCAGGAAATGGAGGGCAAGGGATGAGCTTCAGTAAGAAAAAACGGGAAGCGGTCTATGCGAAGTATGACGGCCACTGTGCCTACTGCGGACGGTCTATCGACATCCGAGACATGCAGGTAGACCACTTCCTGCCGCTGCGGGCTTGGGGCATTGAAGAAGCCGGAACGGATGATATTTCAAACCTCATGCCGTCCTGCCGGATGTGCAACCACTACAAGCGGGCAAATTCTCTGGAAACGTTCCGGCGGTATATTGCAGAGATTCCGCGCAAGCTGCGCGAGAACTACATCTACAAGGTGGGGGTCGCCTACGGCAACGTTGTCGAGCACGAGAAACCGATAAAGTTTTACTTTGAACAGATGGAGGGCAAGAAGGATGGCTGATTTTATCCGGCGCGAGGATGCGCTATTTGCGTTACAGAAAGCAGAACGCGGTGGAAGCATGACGGCACTAACACGGTTGGAACGCGCATATGCCGAAATTCGGGGAATGCCCGCCGCTGACGTTGCGGAGGTGGTGCATGGGCGGTGGATTAAAGATGATTTCCTTTCCGATGATGTAAACAATGCCGAAAAATGTAGTCGGTGCGGCGAACTGATTGGATGGTTCGGGAATCTGCCGAACTACTGCCCCAACTGCGGGGCGAAGATGGATGGAGGTAGCAATGGAGAGTGAAAAACTGGTTTCTGCCGATGGCCTGAGGGAATGGTTGAAGAAGATCCCGCTTCATGATTTGAGCGATGGTCGCGGGCTTTGCCGCATAATTTTCGCGGAAGACTTTGAAAGGGCGATGGCGTCATTTCCGGGCGATGCTATACAAATAGTGCGGTGCAGGGACTGCAAGTGGTTTGCGGACAACAACGGTGGAGAGTGGTATGGCTGCAAGATGTTTCATGTCGTTCGGATTACCCCAGAGGACGCACCGAAACCTGACGATTTTTGCAGCTACGGAGAACGGAGGGAAGAATAAAGGATGAGCCTAACAGACGCTGCCAGATACACCACAATGATTATGGCGCAGAATCCAGACTGGTGCGCCAAAAGAATGGAAAACTTCGAGAAGTACATCACGGAAAATAGTGCTGGTGCTGCCGAGGTGTGTAATGAAAGGAAAGACAACTCCGCGATGAACACACACATTACAAACATCAAGGGCGACTGGCAGGAGATTCAAGACGCTTCGGGATATAGCGTCAACCAAGATGGGCAGATCAGAAACGATAAGACTGGTAAGATTCTGAAACCGTTGCGATGATACTGGCGAAATTTATTCCAGCATTAGGGCGGCAAGTGTAGCAACCGGAATCAGCCGTGCGAATATCTCAAATTGCGCACATGGGCGGTATAAACAGGCTTGCGGGAAGCATTGGAGTTTTGTATAGGAGGGAATTTTGAAGACAGAAATCATCAAAGTAAAAGGAGACTGGCAAGAAGTTGTAAACGATTGCCGGGCAACTGTAAAAAAGCCGCCTCTTGGGCGCGAACCGAGTGCTGAATGGAAAAGGGCAATCCTAATCGCAGAGCATGACCCAATCCGAGATATTATCATCAAATTTCGATGGAAAGATATTAAATATTGGGTCGCCATGCACTGGAAGACGCATATTTGGAGAAGCCGGGTTGATTCCCAGAGAAACGACAGGCAATCGAAGTACGACCGCAATAAGGCGCCTCAGGACGCTAGGGTTGATTTTATTGGGGACCCAAATATTCAAAATCTGATTGATACCATGCGCAAGCGGTTATGCAGCCAGGCAGACCCGGAGACGCGCGCGTATGCCGAGGATTTCAAGGCGGCGCTGCATGAGGTGCAGCCGGAAATCTCGGACGTTCTGGTACCTAACTGCGTTTATCGGTGCGGCTGCCCGGAGATGCAGACGTGCGGGATGTACGAATGGTGGCTGAAATTTCACCCGGACATTGCAAGCACGGACATTCAGAAGCGGTATAACACTTACAACGAACTGTTCTGGAAAGTGAGGGCGAAGCGTGGGAACGATACTGGCGATTGACCCGGGGAATATGGAATCCGGGGATGTCCTCGTAGAGCACGACGGGAAGGAAATCCGGAAGGTGCTGGACGTTGGGAAGATTCCGAACGAGGAGATATATAAAGTGCTCTGCTGGCCATATGAACATTTAGCGATTGAGATGGTGGCGGGAATGGGAATGCCGGTAGGCGCAGAAGTATTCGACACCTGCTTTTGGATCGGGCGATTTTGGGAATATGCCGAGCTTTACCGGCAGGGATACCAGATACAGAAGATTTTCCGCCGGGAAGAAAAGCTTTACTTATGCGGCAGAGCGTCGGCAAAGGATGTGAACATCCGGCAAGCCCTCGTCGACCGCTACGCGCCCGGTCAGCCAAACTACGGCAAGGGAACAAAGAAGGACCCCGGTTTCTTTTACGGGTTCTCGGCGGATATGTGGGCGGCTATGGCGGTAGCTGTGACGTATTTTGACAAGTACATAAGGGGGATACAGCTATGAACGATAACTGCATTTGCGCGCATTTATACGGAGATGGTAGCAGGAATTGTAGGTTAAGAGCAGAATACATCCGCTGCAACCGTGCCGAGGAATGCTCAGCCTATAAAAATGGAAAATGTTTTTGCGTAACAACACTATTTGGCGTCAGATGCCCCAACGGTGATATCACAATTGTGGATGGTGGAACAAAACGGTCAAAGGCATTTTTACGGGTTCAGAAAGAAGCCAGAACAAATCCCGCTTACGGGAAATTACAATATCCATCAACCAATTTGATTACACGCATAGGAGAAGACGCTTTTCTCACCGTTTCTTATACATGGTTGGAGGATTTCGGCGGGGAAATCCGTTGCGATAACCCGCATCTTGGCACAAACAAACTGTACATAAGCGCAGACAAACTTACGCCTGAAAATATCAAGAGGATTTGCGATTTTATCCCACACGCAATAATGGGCGGCGTGATTCGGGATTATCAGGACAAAATCGTCCCAATGTTTTTGCATCAGCTACGGGGTTTATTCCCGGAAAAGTACGCAGCATTCCAGGGAACGTATCCTGATTACAAAATCAAAGTTCCGGACTGGAAGGGGAGAAGGGCAAAGCTTTCAACATGCAACAGGAATGCGGAGTACAAGGACTGCCACAAAAACACGTTCCGTTTTGACGGAGACTACATTGTATGCGACTGCTATAACTCGTCATTTGCGCCATTTCGTGCAAAGCGGGCAGAAATCCGCATGAAATTATCTGACGAAATGGAAGTAGAAATCACAGACAATGGACAAGTCACCGATGGAACTGTTTTCTTGTGAGAGGTGGATACAGCTATGATTTGCCCGGGCTGCAACAAAAAGATGCGGTGCATGAACAGCAGGCCGACCAGCGACCGGATCATCAGAACACGAAGATATTTATGCGAAAGCTGCGGCGAGGTGCGCTACACTGTGGAAATTCTAAAGGAAACATACAGCGCGCTTTCGGCGCAAAAATTGAAGGAGGTAACGAAAAATGGGCATGAGTGAATGGGCAAAACGAGAAGTTGAAATTGCGTGCAAACAAGAGCGCGTCGGAAAACCAAGCGACGAATGGGCTTACGGTTGTGCTTGCTATAAAAGCGCCTTAAAAGCGTTTGAGAGTCTGCTTGAAGATGACCACAGCGGCCTGAGCATGTCCATTACAAAGCAGGTTTTGAATCGCCTAATTGACGGCAAACCGCTTTCCCCGATTGAGGATACGCCAGACGCATGGAATGAGGTCGGTTGGACGGATAAAGAACACAAATACACATGCTACCAGAGCAAGCGCATGAGTGACCTGTTTAAGTATGTATACGACGATGGGCATATAGAATACAGCGACATCAACAGATTCATTTGCAAAGATGAGCCAAGCGGTACATACTGGCACAACAGTTTTGTCGCAAATATTTTAGGAGAATTATTCCCGATTACATTTCCGTATACACCGTATAACAAGCCGATTATTGCCCACCGGACGACGGTATTGGTAGACCCCAAATTAGGCGACTACGATACAATGGCAATTTGGAGCGCTGAGACACCGGATGGGAAAAGAAAGGAAGTAGGCCGCTTTTTCAAGGAGTCCAACGGGAAGTGGCTGGAAATCGATAAAGCGGAGTACATGGAGCGTTTTGAAATGGAGGGACGCAGACTTGGAAAAGATTAAGGGAGCAAAATACGACGACAACAAACCTCGACCGTCTACTGTCCCCGTAGAAGCCATCCTTGCGATACTGGAAACGCGCATGTACGGCTTTAACAAGTACGGCGATGCGGAGGAGTGGCGCAGCATTGCGCCGGAGAGATGGCACGAGGCGCTTTTACGGCACGTCTTAGCAATCTGGGATAACCCGACGCACATTGACGAAGAATCCGGGCTGCCGTCTATTTGGCACGTGATGACAAACGGGGCGTTTTTGTGTGCATGCTTGAAGGACAGCTTCAAAAAGGAGACAGAACAATAATGGAGGACATTACAAAGCAGGAGTATTCCGCATGGCTGGAAGAATCACTAAAAACTGTGTTAGATTTCAAGCCCTCATCGATCTGCATTGTTGCTACTACGGAGGATGGGACAACAAAGACAGGATATTTCAATTCGACGGGGCAAGACAAAGCTATTTTTGCCGCTAACATTATGAGCGACGTTGTAATGGATATTGTCAAAATCAATGCAGAGGATATCAAGAAAATATTGGGCGGAACAGAGTAAGGGGGCTGATACGGTGAGCAAACCGCGCTATGGGTGGTGGGGCTACGCAAAATGGATGGTACGAAGCTACAAGGGCGGTACGCTTATGACGCGCGAGGAAATTGACGCGGTAGATGCTGCTGTCGAAGAAACAAAGCAGCTTCCCGATGGTGCGGAACGGCTGAAGCTTATTGATCTGGTCCTTTGGAAGCGCACACACACCTTACAGGGCGCTGCTATGGTGGTATATGTTTCGGAGCGTACCGCTCAGGAATGGCATAGACAGTTCATCTACTTGGTGGCAGAAAAACGTGGTTTATATTCAAAAGTTTGCGTAAGAGAGCCTTAAACATAGTGTATCGTTGAGAGCGTAGAGGTGTATCCTCTGCGCTTTCATCCTTTTCAACGGCTACGCAGCGTACTGCGGAACCTCCTTTTTCTTAGCTCCACCGGAAACCGCAATCCGGTGGAGCGTGAAAAGGAAGATTGAAAGGGTGAATAAGGAGGGATGAAATGGAAGTAAAGAGTTTGAAATTAGATAGCATTACGCCTTATGGGAAGAATGCAAAGAAACACGATAAACGGCAGATCAACAACGTTGCTGAGAGCATCAAGCAGTACGGCTTTGTTCAGCCGATTGTAGTTGACCGGGACGGCGTGATTGTAATCGGTCATTGCCGCGCTCTGGCGGCAAAGAAGCTTGGCATGGAAGAAGTGCCGTGCGTCTGTGTGGATGATCTGACACCGGAGCAGGTGAACGCCCTGCGGCTGGTGGATAACAAGAGCAACGAGAGCGACTGGGACTTTGACCTGCTGTCGGTCGAACTGCCGGGGCTTGACCTGTCGGCTTTTGACTTTGACTGGGGACTTCGCGACGAGCTGAACGATTCCGTTGTGGAGGATGATTATGACCCTGTTCTTCCAGCAGAGCCTAAGAGCAGACTTGGCGATGTATATCAGCTTGGAGATCATCGCCTTATGTGCGGGGATAGTACGTCCTTGACAGATGTACAAAAGCTCGTGGGGGGGGCACAGATGGACTTGCTTCTCACGGACCCGCCGTACAATGTGGACTATCAGGGCACCGCCGGTAAAATCAAAAACGACAACATGGAAGATACGGCGTTTAGGCGCTTTTTGACGGATGCGTTTTCTAATGCAGCAATGGTCATGAAACCGGGTGCACCGTTCTACATCTGGCACGCAGGGCTTGAAGGATATAATTTTTTTGGAGCTTGCAAAGATGCTGCTTTGCGTGTGCGGCAGATGCTTGTATGGGTAAAGAATATATCTGCGTTTGGTCGACAAGACTTCCAGTGGAAACATGAGCCTTGCCTGTATGGTGAGAGTGAAATCGAAGAGGATGCTCACGAACCTTGCCTTTACGGATGGACGGAAGGCAGGAAGCATTACTTTTTCAAGAACCGCAGACAGACTACCGTTCTGAATTTTGATAAGCCTGTCAAATCTGCGGAGCATCCGACCATGAAGCCGATTAAACTGTTCGACTATCAGATGCAATGTTCCAGCAAGCCGGGAGAGAATGTGCTTGACCTGTTCGCTGGCTCTGGCACAACGATCATGGCAGCGGAGCAGAACGGGAGACATGCATATTGCATGGAGTTTGACCCAAAGTATGCCGATGTAATAATTGATCGTTGGGAGAAGTTCACAGGGGAAAAGGCGGTGCTTCTGAGTGACGGTTGAAGAGGCACAGGGAATTATTGACAATACAGACAGCTCGTATTTGAAGCGGGACATGGAGAAGTTTATCAAACGCCAGAGGAGAAAGGAGGGCGCGTATGGCACGACCAAAAAAGGAAATAGATCAGAAGCAGTTCGAGGCACTGTGCGGGCTTCAATGTACCCTTCTGGAAATCTGCGACGCGCTTGATGTAAGCGATAAAACCTTAGACGGATGGTGTAAGAGAACTTATGGGGAGCATTTCTCCGAAGTATTCGCAAAAAAGAGGGGTAAAGGGAAAATATCACTGAGAAGAATGCAATGGAGGCTCGCCGAAAAGAACGCGTCTATGGCTATCTGGCTTGGAAAGCAATACTTAGGGCAGCGTGATGAGCCAGAAGAATCGATTGACGTGGAGGATACGGACGCTTACCTGAAAGAAGCGGGTATCGAATGAAAAGTTCGACAATTCACCCGGCGTTCGGGGATAAGCATAAGGAATATATCCAAAACGCGACGCGATGCACTATTTCTGTTGCGGAGGGTGCTGTTCGAGCGGGCAAAACCATCGACAATATAGCCGCCTTTGCAACGATGATAAACAAAGGTACGCCTGATAGAATCCATTTGGCTACCGGCTCCACAGCGGCGAACGCAAAGCTCAACATTGGAGATGCAAATGGGTTCGGGCTTGAATACCTTTTTCGCGGGCGCTGCCGATGGACGAAGTATAAGGGAAATGAAGCACTTGTAATTAAATCCTGCGGGCGAGATTACGTTGTTATTTTTGCAGGTGGCGCAAAGGCGGACAGTTTCAAAAAAATACGTGGTAACTCTTACGGGATGTGGATTGCAACCGAGATCAACCTTCACCATGAGGATACGATCAAGGAGGCGTTCAACCGACAACTTGCCGCGAAATTGCGGCGCGTATTTTGGGACTTGAACCCTTCATCTCCCGGGCACTGGATTTATCAGAACTACATAGACAGATTTCCGGAGCAGTTTGGCGCACGGTATAATTATCGGCACTTTACTATCCGGGACAACGCAACGATTACAGCCCAAAGGCTTGCGGAAATCGAAAGCCAGTATGATATAAAAAGCATTTGGTATCGACGGGATATCCTCGGTGAGCGCTGCATTGCGGAAGGGCTTGTATATCCAATGTTCTCTCGCGAAGCAAACGTAGTGAGCGAGCGCGGAGGCCCAGGAAAGTATTATATATCTTGCGACTACGGAACGCAGAACCCTACAGTCTTCGGCTTGTGGCGGCAGAACAAAGGGACGGCCGTCAAGGAAAAGGAATATTATCATAGTGGCAGAGCAACGACCCGGCAGAAAACTGACGAAGAATATTATCAGGACTTGGAGCGTTTCGCCGATGGGCAAAAAATCGAGTGCATCATCATCGACCCTAGCGCCGCGTCGTTCGCAGAGTGCATCCGTCGCCACGGAAAGTTTCCGGTCTGGAAGGCGAACAACGCGGTGTTGGACGGCATCCGTCTAACCGGCACTGCAATCAAGTCCGGGAAGATAAAGTTCCATGAGAGCTGTACAAAAACCTTTGAGGAATTCGGGCTGTACAGTTGGGACGCAGATGCGCCGGAAGACAAGGTTATCAAAGAAAACGACCACTGCATGGACGAAATCAGATATTTCGTCTCGACGATATTTAGGAGAGAGTTAACATGAGCATTCTGACAAACCTGCTGGGCAGATTTCGGAATATTCTTTTCCCGCAGGCAGTTGCCGAGCGGGAATTCGGCGTATCACCAGCAGTTAGCCAGAAAATGGAAAAGAATATTAGTCTTTGGTACTCGATGTTTGTTAACGACCCACCGTGGCAGAACTGCGATGTGGTATCGACCGGCCTTCCTGCGGCGATTTGCCGCGAGGTTGCGCGCCCGGTGCTGGTCGAGTTTACGACAAACATTACAGGCAGCAAGAGAGCTGACTATCTGCAAGAGTGCTTTGATCAGGCGCAGGAAGGATTCCGGAATGCGCTGGAACTTGGACTTGCGCTTGGCGGCGTAGCATTCAAGCCGTACATCTACGGAGAGCGGCTGCTTGTGGACGTGACCGGCGCAGCGGCGTTCCAGCCTACAAAGTTCGACCCGACGGGGCGCTGTATTGGCGGTGTCTTCCGTGATAAGCCCGCAAAAGTAAACGGGAAATATTACATCCGCATGGAATCGCATGAGCTGGACGGCACGACATACACGATTCGCAACAAAGCATACTACAGCGATACTTCGGGCACGGTCGGCGGTGACGCGCCCTTGAGTGCGGTCCCGGAATGGGCGGATATCCAGCCGGAAATTACGATTCAGGGCATGGAAGGCCCGCTATTTGCATATTTTAAGCCGCCAGTATCGAATAGCGTAGACGCAAACAGCCCGTGCGGTATGTCAATCTACGGCGACAATGCGACTGTGCAGCTCATTAAGCAAGCGGACGAACAGTGGGAACGGCTGCGATGGGAATTTAAGTCCAGCGAGCGGAAAGTGCTCATGGACGGCACGTCCAGCACGGCGGACATGTTCAACAAGCGCCTTTTTGAGGTCGGGCCGTTCTCTCCGACGGGAGACTTTTTTGAGCACATCGAACCACAGATTCGCGACGAAGCACTGTACAGAGGGTTCCAAAACATCCTGCGCCGTATCGAATTCAACGTCGGCTTGTCTTATGGCGATATCTCTGACCCGCAGACCATTGAAAAGACAGCGACGGAGATTAAGAGCGGCAAGCAGCGGAAATATGTGCTGATTGACAGCGTGCAATCTGCTCTTACGCACACGTTTGATACGCTTTTGTATGCACTTGATACATATGCCACACTCTACAACCTCGCGCCCACCGGAGAATATGAAGCGTCCTATGATTGGGGCGACTCCATCCTAGAGGACGACGACAAAAAAGAGCAAGAGCGGGCAAACGACCGCCAGGACCTTGCTTCCGGAATTTTGAACGACTGGGAATACCGCGCGAAATGGTACGGCGAAGACGAAGAAACCGCAAAAGCGGCACTTCCGAAGGCACAGGACATGGTAACTGAGCGGCAAAATGAGGTCGAGTGATGGCACGCTACCCATTCACGCCTGAGCTATTGGACGCGCTGCCTGAAGAACTCGCCGAACTCTTCCGAGGGCTGGAAGACACGCTTTTAGATGAGATTTGCAGCCGCCTTGCGCTGAAAGATCGGCTGAACGAAGTAACGGTTCAGGCAATTCGTGCGCTTCGTTCGCACGGAATCGATACAAAGGACATCGAAAAGGCAATCCGGAAGACATCTGGTATCAGCGAAAAGAAGCTGAACGAACTGTTTGACGATGTGATAGCCAGAAACAAGAAGTATTACACAGAGGTTATTGACATCGCGGAGCTGACACAACCTGAGACGCTGGTTGACGCAGCTGCTATTGACGCTATCCGGCGACAGACGCTTGATGAATTCCACAACATCACGCAATCGATGGGATTCTTGGTAGACAACGGGCAAAAGATGCTACCACCTGCGCGCGCGTATCAGTGGTCTTTGGATTCTGCTGTTTTACAGGTGCAAAGCGGCGCGATTAGCTACAATCAGGCTATCAAGTCAGCGATTCAGCAGCTGTCGGGCGGCGGGCTGAAAGTCGTAAACTATGAAAGCGGGCACGTCGATCAAATTGACGTAGCTGCGCGTCGGGCCGTAATGACCGGAGTAAATCAAATCTGCGATCAATACACAAACCAGTCGGCGGAGTATCTTGAAACGCGGTACTTTGAAATATCCGCCCATTCTGGCGCGCGCGACAAGCTCGGTGCCTCGCCGTGGTCGAGCCACAAAGACTGGCAAGGCAAGGTTTATTACCAGAGCGAAAACGGGGAACCTGACCCGCTGGGGCTTTACGATGACCTTGTGGACTCCACAGGCTATGGGTACGTCGACGGTCTGACTGGAGCCAACTGCCGACATCATAAATACCCTTACATTCCGGGCATTTCCGAGCGAACCTACACAGACGAACAGCTTGCACACATTGATGATGGTCTCGGCTGCGAGTTCGAAGGCAAAAAGTATTCTGCATATGAGGCAACACAGATGCAGAGACGCCTTGAGCGCCAGATTCGCGCTCAAAAGAAACTGAAAAACGCTTATGAGAAGAGCGGACTGACCGAAGAAGCGAAGGCCGCGAGCATCAAGCTTCGCCGCCTGAACGACAAATACAAGGTTTTCAGCGAGGCGGCAGGACTGCCGGAGCAGCGAGAAAGGCTTAAAGCGTTGACTGACAGTGAGATCACTGACGATGGAAGATTTAAGCCGCTGAAAGAATATACTGGTGAATGGAAAATCAAGGATAAGTTTTCTGACCGGCAATACGTTGTTGACGTTGGAAAACCGCGAATCACTGGGGCAAAGCAGCACTTCTGGGACAATCTTGAAACAAAAGCGGACAGAGCGAACTTGAATCTGGATGCTGCACAGGATATAATTGACAGTAGTAGATTGACACTGTACCAGGTGGACAAGAGCGCAATCAAATTTGTATCTGACAATGGCTATACGGTTATAAACATGAAGAAAGAAGTCATTACTGTTGTACCGGAAAAAATCCGAAAAAAGTACCGGGATTATTTGGAGGGGAAGTAAGATGGCGAGAAGCCCTATTGCAAAGCATGAATGTCCTCTGTATGGGCGGGAAACCATTTGGTCTGAGTGCTATGAAGTGCAGGAAGTTCGCGAAGACGAAATGGATGCGAAATGGCTGAGAGAACCTTTTGACATGGATAAGGCAAACGAGGTTTGCGAAAAGTGCAAGTGGTACATTGTTGGTGGCGGAGAATGAGGCGGGGCTATGATTGATGAAGAACTGAAAGCCGCCATTGAGCGGGCGCTTTCGTCCGGCTTTCGGGTGGAACTCCTGCGAGACAAAGACGGGAAAATCATCGCGCAGACAATCCAGCGAAAACGGCTGAAAACTGAATAAATTCCCACGGCGTAAATGTTCGCCGGGAAGGGCTGAATGGAGCCAACTACTAAGAATTTTTTGGTAGTTGGCTCTTTTTTATTTTGAATTTGGAGGTTCAAACATGGCAGACGAAGGTGGAGTTTGGCGCACAATCAGCGGGCGGCGGGTATTTATCAAAGACGGACAGAGCCTGACAGATGCAATGCGCGAAAGCGGGAAGTTTGGGGAGGACAAAACCAAACTCTTTAACAGATCGGATTTCTCAACTGCAAAAAAGCTTACAGAAGAAATCTGCAGCGAACAAGATTTTATGTATTTCGGTTTACGTGTGCAGGAAGAAGATACGGAAAATATCGGTGAAACAATGAAACACACTTCACAAAATTTTGGCGGTGATTTTGACGATGCGGGCACGGAGCCGGAAGACCTTGATGGCGTGTCAACGATTCGTATTGACCGGACGTCACAGGTGATGCAGTACGGTGGATACGAAGGACGCGTCATGTATTTGCTCGGAGCTGATGAGGGCGAAGACGGATACGACCCCGGGGAATTCATTATGAAGGACGCGCGAGTCCTTGCAAAGATGAAAGTGGAAAATGGAGCTCTCAAAATTACAGAAAAGGTAAAATCTGAAGACTCCAAAATTTCTTCAGCTAAAACATCGGATAGCCCTAGCGCAAGTTCATCGACTTACGCAGGTACGGCGACACAGGTAAAAGAATACCGCTCTTTTAAAGCTGAAATGGAGCGTAAATATGGCGACCGTATTTGGTCAGATATGACAGATAGCGAGTACGACAGATACGAAAGGCTGGAACGTATCGCATATCGCGGAAAATGAAAAACGCAGCGGGGAATGACGCTGTGGGAATAGAAAGGATTTACAAAAAATGAAAGACGAAATTATGACTTTTGACGAAATACTGGCTGACCCCGTATACAAATCGGAGTTTGACAGGCGAGTCACGAAGGCACTTTCGACTGTTCAAACCAAGCTGGACGCGGAAGTAGAAAAAAACAAAAAGTATGAGGAAAAAGAGACCGGCGAAACGGTTGAAACTCTCAAGCAGCAGTTGTCCGATTTGCAAGCCAAATACGAAAAAGACACTGGTGACTACAAGGCACAAATCTCAGAGCGCGACTATGCGGACGCAATGAAAAAGACAATCGCTGATAAGGGAATCAAGTTTTCCTCAAAAGCTGCTGAAAAAGCTTACCTTTCCGATCTCAAGGCAAAAGGCTTGGAACTCAAGGACGGCGAGCTGACCGGCTTTGATGAATGGCACAAAGCCCAGATGGAAGCGGACCCTACCGCGTTTCAGACGGGAAAGCCCGCCCCCAGATTTGTGAATCCTGTCGGCACAGGCGGTGCGCCTGCAGCTGAGAGCAAGGGCGCAATGTACGCAAAACTTTACAACGCGCAGTATGCGCAGACACAAACAAAGGAGTGATTTTTGAATGTCCATTGTGACGAATACCGCTTACCCGGTAAAACCGAACTTCCTTGAGAGCGAAGTCGGTCTGGTTTTGAAGACCAGAGAAATTCCCGAAACGCTTGGCGTTCAGGATGGCAAGTATAAAACGGTCAAGGCAGGGACGCCGTTCCCGTCCGACAATGCGAATGCCATTGGCATTGTGTTTGAGGATATCGACGTGACTGACGGCAATATGCCTGGCTCTGTCATGGTCGCCGGTCGAGTGCTGGCAGACCGCCTGACGCTTCAGAGCACGGCAAAAACCGCGCTGTCTGGCAAGGGCATCACGTTTGTTGATGCACCGGAAGTGACACGTGGCTATACCGTGACCTACGACAAGAATGACGGCACGGGCACGCCTCCCGTTGACGAAAACAGCTATTTTGCCGGTTCCGTCGCGAAGGTATCTGACGCTTACCCGCTGACCAAGAGCGGCAATACGCAGACCGGCTGGAGCACCTCGAAGGGCGGCGCGGCTGTGACCGAAGTCGAGATCACCGGCAACATCACGCTCTACCCCGTGTGGACAAATACCTGATAGGAGGGAAACAACATGCCTGAGATTCTTAATTTAATTTCCGACGCTGACAGACTGGACTTTTCGCAGAATTTTTCTGTGGCAAGACCGGCATACATTGGCGACCGCATTTTCCCAGACCAGAAGACTGAAAACCTGAAGGCGGAATACCTCCGCCTCGCGGAAGGCGCGACGATTCCCGTCATGGCGACGGTACATGCCTTTGACACCGAGGCTGAAATCGGTACGCGTCCGGCGCTCGAGAAGACCGCGGTTGAAAAGCTGCTGATCAAGCGCAAGATCAACCAGACCGAGCGCATGCGACAGCTGACCGAAAACGGCGTGTATGCCGATGATGCAGTTGTGCGCTACGTCTTCGACGATATGCGCCTAATGGCGGAATCCGTAAAGGTCAGAACCGAGGTTGCAAAGATGGAAGTCCTTGCAACCGGTAAAATGACCATCAAGGAAAATAACCTTAACATGACGGTTGACTACGGTGTTCCAACGGCAAACACCGGATTTAAGATCGACTTCGGGAAGGACGCCGATATTATCGGTCAGATTCAGGCCATTGCTGACAAGGCGGCAAGCTCCGGCCATGCACTGAGCGAAATGGTGATCAGCACGAAGGTTCTTCGCAAGCTTGCGGAGAACAAGGGCATCCAGACCCTTGTGTACGGAACGGTAGGCGCTGGTACATACGTGACCGCCGAAAAGCTGCGGGCGCTGTTCGTAGACATGTTCGGCTTTGGACAGATCACGACCAACGATCTGCGTTACAAGGTTCAGAAGGCAAATGGCCTCGAGGATAAATACCGGTTCTTCCCGGAAGACAAGGTGGCCTTCATGTCCAATGGTACGGCGGATTCCTTTGGTGTCGGCCTTTGGGGCGTGACGCCGGAAGAGGCGGAATACGGCCAGTACAACGAGAAGAGCGCGAACCAGTATATTACGCTGACGCAGTGGGCAACGCCCGACCCTGTGGCTGTGTGGACGAAGGCAAGCGGTCTGTTTATTCCCGTCCTGCCCGACCCGAGCGCGCTGTTTATCGCGGCTGACGCAAGCAAGTAAAAAACGGACCTTCCCGCCCTCGAAATTCGGGAGCGGGAAGGGGACAGAGCGGAGGCGGGAAGATGTACGCATGCTTTGATTACTATTACGACGTTTACGGCGGGAGAGCTGTAGAAGCTGAAGATTTCTGCCGCCTCTCCGTCCGGGCAAGCTCTTTTATCGACTATTGCACGATGGGAAGGGCAAAAAACCGTGCTGATATGGACGAAGTGAAAATGTGCTGCTGTGCACTAGTTGAGCAATACAGCTTTATTGAGTCCGCACAAGTTCTGGCGCAAAAAAGCACAGTTGCCGCAGCGGCTTCCGACTCCGGAGAGGTACAGAGCGAGTCTGTAGGCGACTGGTCTCGGTCTTTCCGTAGCGGCGGCGACTCAGCTTCTGCCGCACTGAAATCTGCAGAGAGTGCAAAAGAGGGGCTTATGTCTACGGTAACGGAGTATCTGGCGAATACCGGACTATTACGAGCAAGGGGGTATGGGCCGTGTCCATGTTCCCCCACACTGTAACTGTCTACAACGTCACGCAGGAAACAGACGAAAACTTCAGGGATACGCAGAAGAGCTATATCACGGTGATTCGAGGCGTATTGCTTGAAGCATCTAAGGCTGCCAACGTCCGCGCGAGCGGGCTTGAAGGCGCAGATGCGGTGAATCTATACATTCCGTTTTCCTCGCCAGCCGTAGACGGCGTGACAGGCGCGGAGAAGCGCTACGTCGGGCCGCAAGAATTCTGGCGTGCAACTGATAAAAGCAAGATCTGGACGTTGTCCACGGACGGTAACGGCGGCACGACATTCTTTGCGAAGGGTGAAGTAGTCGAACCGGACAAGACGGAAGAACAGATTGAGATGCTTTACGACGATGTGTACAAAGTGACAAAGGTGGACATGAAGGACTTCGGCAGTCCTTCTATGCAGCACTGGCAGGTCGGAGGCACGTGATGCTGAAATTCAGTATGAAAACCGATGGCTTTGACGAGCTCCAAGAGGCAATCGCACGGGCTTGCACAAAAGCCGAACACATTGTTGCTGTGCAAATGGAAAAGGACACAAGCCCGTACGTGCCGTTCCTGACGGGCTCTCTCGACCAGAGAACAATGGTGGACGGTAATGCGATCATCTATCCGGGACCGTATGCAAGATTCCTGTATTACGGGAAAGTCATGGTTGACCCGGAAACGGGCAGTACATACGCGCCGAAAGGCGGAACGAAGGTTCTGACAGACAAAAACCTTGTGTTCACGACATCCGGACATGCGCAGGCACAATCACACTGGTTTGAGGCTTCAAAGGCTGAGAACCTTGACAAATGGATTCGAGTTGCAGATAAGGCGGTGAAAAATGGGCTCTGAAAAAGAAAAAAAGCTTGTTTCTTCCGAGGAAGAGCAGGACATATCCAGAAAAATGATGGTCTGGGTAAACTCGTTTTCGGATGACGATCTACCAGCCGCGACCATCAATTATGAGTTCCTCGCCGCCGATTCTGCTAGCGTGGCTCTGTCCGTGATTCAAGGCGCGTACATCACAAGAAGGTACTTACTCGGTGGGCATGAGGCAGAATACCAGTTCAAAATCATAGCCCGTATCAAGCCGGGCGGAAGTAACGACAAGCGCCTGAAAGCTGATGCGGTACTGAACCGCTTCGGGGATTGGGCGATGCAGAATTATCCGTCTCTTGGAGATGGCGTTCGTGTCCGTCGCATGGAAGCGGTCAGCCGCGCGGCGGTATTCGCCGTGTATCAGGGCGGATGGGAAGACCATCAAATCTTAATGAAGATGAAATATGAGGTGATTTAACTATGGCAGATATGACCTTTAACACCGTTGCTGGGCAGCCTGTAGACAGAGAGCTTCTGATTCTTTGTGTAAACACGGGCGCTGATTCCGCCGCCGTGTGGTCACCGCTTGGGACGCGCGTTACGGATTCCAGCATGGAATACGACTGGCAGAAGGATTCCAACAAGGACATTCTCGGCACGACCAGAACCACGATGAAAAAGCCCATCATCACGCAGGACTTTGAGCCGTGCGAACTCGATGCCGGAGATGCTGCGCTTACGCATATCTGGAATCTTGCCGTTAAGGAACAGAACGCGGCGGCTCTGGCGAATCAGGACATTCTTATCGTGCATCATTACGCAGGCACGAAGAAAACGGCTGTTTTTGCGGAGCGGTACAAGGGCGCTGCAATCGAGGCGACAGGTCTTGGCGGCGAAGGTGGCGGCTTTGTAGGTATGCCGCTTACGGTAACTCCGGGCGGCGAGAGAATCACCGGCACTGCGTCGGTTGGTTCCAACGGAGAAATTACGTTTACGCCGGACGCGGCATAAGGAGGGACGATAGATGGCGGACATCAAGATTGCAACTGGCGTTGAAAAAATCAACATCAACGACAAAGTAACGCTCGAGTTCAACCCGACAGATGCTGAAATTGTCGAGAAGATTTTTGACGTGTTCAACGGCTTGGAAGATCGGCAGCGCAAATATCAGGCAGAGGTAGAAAAGAACGCGAACAAGAAAGAGATCTTCGAGATTGCGCGTCGCGAAAGCAACGAAATGCGCGAGACGATTGACAGCCTTTTCGGGGTTCCGCTTTGCACGCCTCTTTTCGGCTCTATGAACGTCCTCGCACTGGCTGACGGTTTGCCCGTATGGAGCAATCTGATGCTCGGCATCATCGACCAGATCGACACCACCTTTGCAAGAGAACAGAAGGCTACGAACCCGAGAATCAAGAAATATATGGAAAGATGGAAAAAGTAATCTGGTCTTTACCGACATCGGTCAACGTAAACGGAACAGAATACGAAATCCGGTCTGACTATCGGGCGGTGTTGGATATCCTCACCGCCCTTGTTGATAACGAGCTGGACGAGCAGGACAAGGCGGAGGCATCGTTGAGAATCTTCTATCCCGACTTTGAGGAAATGCCAGCCAGAGACTATCAGGAAGCTCTGAACCAGTGCTTCCGGTTCATAGACCGTGGAGAGGAACGAAAGGAAAAGAAGCGAGAACCCGTTTTAATGTCGTGGGAGCAGGACTTCGACATGTTTATTGCCCCCGTGAACAGAATCGCTGGATGCGAGGTTCGGGCGCTTGAGTATCTGCACTGGTGGTCGTTCCTGTCTTTCTATCAGGAAATTGGAGACTGCCTGTTTGCTCAAGTGGTTCGTATTCGAGACAAAAAGGCACACGGGAAGCCTCTGGACAAGCAGGAGCGGGAGTTCTACCGAAAGAACAGGGATATAATCGATTTGAAAGTTACATACACAGAGGCAGAGAAAGACGTTCTCGCCGCATGGGGCATTTCAAAATAAGGTGGTGAGAAAATGGCAGATGGAAGAATCGTTGTTCAAGCGGAGGTCGACGCAAAAAACGCGCAGAAGGAGCTTGATAAACTAACGGCTAAAATCGATAAGATGGAAGCCGAGTTGAAAAAAAGCACCGGAGAGCAGAGTGGCCTGAAATCTCAGCTTGACGCAGCAAAAGAATCTGCAAAACAGGCAGAAAATGCGCTGAAATCGTTGCGGGCGGAATCCGAGCGGCTTCGGCAGATCACGTCCGGCGAGGTGTCTGCGTCTCCGGAGGCTTATATCACAGCATACGGACGGCAGACGGAAGTTGCAGCGCAAATCAAAGAGCAGGAAGCAATCTTAAAAGAGCAGGACAAGATCGTTGAGAGTTTGGACGGGAAATATGCAAAAATCACAGACAAAGTGATCGCGCAGACTTCCGCTTTGGACGCGGCAAAGCAAAAAGCCGGAGAACTCACGGAGCAAATTACAAGCGCAAGCGGCGCGACAGAGCACATGGAAGCCGCTGCGAAGAAGGTTTCCGACAGCATGAACACGTTCAGCAAACGTGTTTCTGGGCTTTTTAAGCGCGTTCTGGTGTTCTCTCTGATTACTCGAGCGCTGCAAAGTCTTAGAACGTGGCTTGGAAAAACTATTATGAAGAACGACGAAGCACGCGCAGCTGTGGCGCGGCTCAAGGCGGCGTTTTTGACGATGGCCCAGCCAATTTTGCAAGTGGTGATACCAGTTTTTGTAAAGCTGGTGAATATCCTCACACAGGTAGTCACGGCGATTGCAAAGTTCTTCGGTATGCTTTCCGGGAAAAGCTGGTCTTCGCAGAAATCAGCCGCACAAGGACTGAACGACGAGCAGAAGGCATTGGAAGGCGTTGGGGCGGCGGCAAAAGACGCAAGCAAGAGCATGGCAAGCTTTGACGAGATCAACCAGCTTACAGACAACACAGCGTCTGGCGCTGGCGGAGGCGGTGGTGCTGCATCAACGGAGATCGCGCCGGACTTCTCGAATCTCGACATGGCAGAGGACAAGCTCCACGACATTCTCGGATTGGTAGGCGCTATCGCCGCTGGGCTTCTTGCGTGGAAAATCGCGAGCTTGTTCACGAACGACCTGAGCAAAATTTGGGGTATCGCCCTTGCTGTTGCCGGTGCGTTTGCGCTTGTATACTTCTGGCTGGATGCTTGGAATAACGGGATTGATTTACACAACTTCCTCGGGATGCTGGCAGGTCTTGCCGCGCTTGCAGTTGGGCTTGCAATTGCCTTCGGGCCAATCGCGGCAGGAATTGCATTGGTTGTAGGCGGTCTTGCCATGCTGGTTGTCGGCATCAAAGACGTTATCGAAAACGGCTTTAATTTGGTCAATACGCTTACGATCATCGCTGGGCTACTTGCCGCCGGTATCGGCATTTCGCTTCTGACGGGTAGCTGGATTCCCCTTCTGATTGCAGGTTTCCTCGCCGCGCTGGTTGCGCTTGTATCCTTCACCGGACATGGAGAAGAACTGATTCAGGGCTTGAAGAAAATTATAGACGGCTTCGGGAAGTTCTTCAAGGGCGTATTCACAGGAGACATGAAGCTTGCCGTAGAAGGCATTAAGCAGATCTGGGAAGGGATGAAGCAGACGTGGAACGCGATTGTAAACTCCATCAAGGACGCATGGAATATGTTCATTACATGGCTACAGTCAAAATCTCCCGTACTTGCAGCGTTCTTCCAGACGGTTGGGAAACTGGTTTCAGACCTCTATAACAGCGTAAAAGACATCCTGAAAGGCATTGTTGACTTTGTCGTCGGCGTGTTTACGGGAGACTGGACAAAGGCTTGGGAAGGCGTTAAGGAGATCTTCAAGGGGATTTGGAACGGCATTATAGCGACGATCGAAGGCGCGATCAACTTTATTATCGATGGCATTAACCTTCTGATTTCCGCTTTGAATACCATTCACTTTGAGATTCCGGACTGGGTTCCCATCATCGGCGGCAAGTCTTTTGGCATCAGCATTCCGCTTGTCAGTCAGGTTGCACTTCCGAGACTGGCAGAAGGTGCGGTCATCCCGCCGAACCGGGAGTTTATGGCGGTGCTGGGTGACCAGAAAAGCGGGACGAACATCGAAACGCCGCTTGAGACAATGGTGCAGGCATTCAAGCAGGCTATGAACGAATCCGGCGGACGGTCGCAGACAATCATCTTGCAGCTCAACGGCAGAGAGTTTGCGCGGGCTGTCTATAAGGCGAACAACGAAGAAACGCAGCGTGTAGGCGTAAGGCTGGCGGGGGTGAAGGCATGACAAGTGTTTTGACCCTCGATGGCACGGCGTATCCGAACCTGCATGTAACCAGCCTGAAACGCTCTTTCGCGGTTCTGGACGGCGATAATGCGGGGCGCGTGATGACCGGCGCGATGGTGCGTGACATCATCGGCACGTTTTACAACTACAGTGTGGAGCTTGACCCGGTCGGAACTGACCCGGCGGAATACGACAGGTTCTATGAAGCAATCTCCGCACCCGTCGACAGCCATTCCCTCACCGTTCCGTATGCACAAGGGACATTGACCTTCGAGGCGTATGTTGCAAACGGAGACGATGAGCTTTTGACGGCTTACGGGCAGAAGAATGAATGGGGCAACCTTACATTTAATTTTGTTGCAATGAAGCCGAAGAGGACGCCGCTATGAGTGTAAAAGTTGTGTATGAGGACGTTGCGGTCGGTTCTGCGGCGGCTGCGAGTGTGACAGCAAGCGAGGCTATGGGTATTTCAAAAACCTCGCTGCTGCCCTTCGGTGCGTTCGAGGGCCCAGTGGCAACGACGGAGCAGAATCAATGGTTGCTGAACGGCACGCGAAAGCTCAAGCCAAAATCTGAGCCGGTCGGCTTCTGGTCGACACCTCGGAGCGGAGCAGACTGTACGTTCCAAACACCGCCTACCATTGAGATATCCCTTGACGGGCAGTTTACATCCCTCGGAATCTACTTCAAATTTGACGGGGAAACAGGGGACTATTGCAGCGACCTGAATATCACGTGGTACAACGGAACAACGCAGCTGGCCACACAGCAGTTCTTCCCAAACAGCGGAAATTACTTCTGTGAGAAAACTGTGGAACTGTATAACAAAATCAAGATTCAGTTCAACAAAACGAATCTTCCGAACCGACCCATTAAAATCTCCCTGATTCTTTTCGGCATCGTTCGAGAGTTCGAGCGGCAGGAGCTTCGGAGCGTTGAGGCGACCGAAGAACTGAACATCATATCCGACGAGCTGGCGATTAACACGCTGGATTTCACGCTGGACAGCATGGAAGATATTGATTTTATTTTCCAAGAGAAGCAGCCCGTTTATGCGTACAACGGAAAGATGAAAATTGGCACGTTTTACATCGACGAATCTACCCGCGTAAGCAAAAACGTATACAACGTTTCCTGCATCGACGCTTTGGGAATTCTGGACGAAGACCCATTCCCGGCTGTTGTTTATTCCAACGCCAACGCGAAAACGGTTTTAGAAAGCATCCTCGGCGGGTATTTCATCTTGGAGCTTTCGGAGGAACTACAGACCGAGAAACTAACAGGATACATTCCTGATTGCACGCGAAGGGAAGCTTTGCAGCAGGTGGCGTTTGCGCTTCGGGCTGTTGTGGACACCAGCGGAACAGGAAACGTGAAGGTATGGAGGCTGTCTGAGGAAACACCGACAGTGATTCCTATGAACCGGCTCTACGTCGGCGGAGAGGTCAGCCAGTCCGCCATCGTGACCGAGGTAAGAGTTACCGCGCACACGTACAGCACGTCCGGCAGCGGAAGCGATACCGTCAAAGTGGACGGCAAGACCTACTACCACACGGAAGCGGTAACGACCAAGACAAATCCGAACGTCACGGCCTCGACCAAGCCGAACGTCATAGAAGTCAAGGACGCGACGCTGGTAAATACCTCGAACGTTGCAGCGGTGACACAGCACGTCTTTGACTATTATATGCGGCGGCAGACGCACAGCGTTCAGATCGTCATGGACAAGGAGCTTCCCGGGGACTATGTAGACACCACAACTCCGTGGGATGACCACATTACCGGGACAATAACGAGCATGACCATAAAACTGAGCGGCATCGCGGCGGCTGAGTGCGACATCGTCGGAATGGGGGCTTCTGCATGAGAATTATGAAAACCTTAATCACCGACCGGACGCAGGCGGACGCTTCCTATGCTGAGAAGCTTTACAAGAAGCTGTGGAGCGACTTCACGGAGCAGGAAAAGGCCGACTTTGAAGCTGGCTTGAAAGGCTCTTACAAAGCGTCTGACCTGAACCGCGTCGGCACAGCGCTTATCACCATCCGTGACCGGCTGAGAACGCACTGTATCGACGTTCCGGCAGAAGTCCGGGAGGATTACGGTTCTGACGAAGTGCTCGACAAAGACGTCATGGACGCTTATATCGAATCCGCGAACGCCGTATACGACGCAGTTGTCAATCCTGCCCCGCGCCCTCCGGCAAAGATCAACGACCTAGACTGGGAAGGCGCGAACAACATCGAAAAGACGGTTATCGCCGTAGATGACGTGTTGGAGAGCCGGGAGGTCGGCTGGATTTACGCGGGGAGTGATATTTATGCTGGGGAGGCATGGTAAAAATGATGAAAAACGAGAAATGGTCGTTTATTGACGGAACCGGGAATCGTTATCTCATTAGTACGCTCGGTAGAGTTATGAGCCTTACCGGTGAGCCTGCTTTCTTAAAACCACATCGCAGAAAAGATGGTTATTTGGAAGTTTGCTTGCTTAGTAAGAAGTATGTTGGGATTCACAGACTTGTAGCGGAGGCTTTTATCCCGAACCCGAACGCTTGCCCGATTATCAATCACATTAACGAGAAGAAAGACGACAACCGCGTTGAAAACTTGGAGTGGTGTACCTACTCATATAACAATTTTTACGGCAATGGGTATGAGCAGAAGAAAAGAACGAAGGGCGCTCGGGTTTTGTGCTTCACAGAAAACGGCGATTTTGTAGGAGATTTTTACAGTATGTCGGAGGCAAGCCGCGTTCTCGGTATTGCAATAGGTGGAATATGTGGCGGCGTAAAACACAACGGCGGACACTTTAACGGATATTACTTCCAAAAAATGAAGGAGGCAAACGAGCGTGAAAGACCGAACAAGTAAGCACCCGGGGCGGGTAAAGCTCAAGCCTGTTGCCGGGCAGACAGATACTTACGACATGACACGAGCGGATGACCCGGACGATACCGGCACGCCGTTCAATACTCGCACAATGCTCCAAGATTCCACGGGGCGCTTTCTCAGATTGCCGTATGCAAATCCTCTTGTCGACGACGCATTCCGGCACATGGTCGACCGCATCGTACCCATCGGCACCATCCGGACGAGCCCGGCGCAGAGTCTGGGAGATGCGTGGTTGAAGTGCGACGGGAGCACAGTGACGTTTGAGAACTACCCGCAGTTGTGTTCTGTGCTGAGAAATACGGGCGGTGCGGTAACGTGGGATACGAATGCGTTTCCGGCATCTTACAATGCAAAAAGTGTTTCAAATACAGTGTATTTTGATGGGATGTGGTTTGTTTGTGTGCAGGTTGGTAGCAATTTCAAGATTTTGAAATCCAGCGCGGTTGGTGGAACGTTTTCCGAAGAGGCGACGTTTGCAGGAAGCGAAACTACATACGAAGGCATAATGTGCTCGCTCGCAGTATCTGATGATTATTGCGTGTGCGCATACCGTGTCGGAATAAACGTCAAGATTGCGGTTCGAGAAAAAGGGAACACAAGCTGGACGCAGGTGGGCGTTACACTCCCATCAGATAGCAAAGACGGTACCGGATTCTTCGGAATCGCTGAATGTAACGGGAAATTTGGATTTGCAATAGAAAGATACGGAAGCTCCAGGGACGAATATTCCGATAAAACATATGTGGTTCTTTCGGATGCGCCTTTGGATTCTGGTAGCTGGCAGTATTCGATGATTACGAAAACTAACGATATCAGCGGGAATAAATTTTTCGGATATAAGTTCTCGAGCGCAAATGGAAAATGGTTCCTTTCGGCAATCCGACAGGAGACTGGAAGTTCTTTTAGCGGTGATGTAGAGCTGTACGTTGCAAATGGGAGTGAAACCAGCTTCACGAAAATAAAAACTCCTGTCAAATCAGTAGTCATGAAACGTTATTCAGCGTCAGAAGTTGTGTTCCTATCTGGAAAGTATTATTTTTTGGGGACTTACTATTCGCAGTACAACAGCAGTTCGGGAATATTTTATAGACCAGTGTCGACTGTTTATTCTTCCGAAAATCTCACAAACTGGGGGTCTTCTATTGTTACCGGAGAGAACAAACAGGCAACTACCTGCGTAAGTTACGCATCTGCATCGGAATCAACATTACTGGTTGCAACGCAAACAGAAGTTTGGACAACGTCCAGCCCAAACGATGGGTTCAACCAAACTACTGTACCAACTACTGCGATTACCGCAGTGGCATTGCAGGGAATGACGGCGACGGCATCTTACAAAGGCGGTGTGGCGTATCACGATTACACATATGATTCGCGCCTCTTGCCTACCATCTCGCTTTCGGACGACACGACGACGTTTATCAAAGCAAAGAACGAACTGGATGTATTTGAATCACAGCAGAGCGGGGGTGATTAAGTGTTTCAGAAAATTGCAAACGCTTTATCGGTGGAAGTAGAGGGAACCAACCTGACAAAGGTGACAAAACTGGAATTTTACGTAAAACAGGCCTGCCAGTTCTTCCAGTACACGCCGGTAGTCGTTGACGAAACGCACCTGCTGGTAAAAATCCCGTACGAAGACGCGATGCGCCTGCGACCGGGGGCGGTGAGTCTGCAATGCGCGCTGACGGACGCAGACGGAAATAAGCAGGCGGCGGAGATCGTTCAGGTGGACGTGAAGAGCTTCCTAAAGGAGGCGGGGTATGATTAAAATGACGCTTTCCCAGCCGGAGATCAAAATGAAGATCGCCCCGGCGAAGGTGGTCTACCAGGGCGGCGAGGCGTATGAAGGGGACTACGAGGTTGTGCCGAAGGCATTTGAGCCGGTTGTTTTGCCGACGAAAAACAAGCTGCTGGCGGACGATGTGACCGTCACAAAAGTCCCATACTATGAGGTATCCAACGAGACCGGCACGACGGTCTACATTGCATCGGAGGTGTAAATTTTGGGCAGAAGTAAATTTATCTATGGCGGCGAGGTGCTGTTAGACCTGACCGCCGACACGGTAGAGCCGGGCAAAGTCCTGCTTGGCTTTAAGTATCACGGCTCGGACGGCGAGCGGCACACGGGCACGTGCGAATTTGACCTCGACACGTCCGGTGCGACCGTCAAGGCCTCGGAAATCCTCTTCGGCAAGACGGCAGGTGCAAGAGGCTCGATGATCACGGGCGAAATGCCGAACAACGGCGCGGTGGCCGCGAAGATCACGACGGTCAAGGGCGAGTACATCGTCCCCATCGGCTACCACGACGGAAGCGGCAAGGTCGCCATCGACCCCACAGAGGCCGCGAAGATCATTGCCGGGAACATCAAGGCGGGCGTGACGATCCTCGGCGTGACGGGCACGTACAGCGGCGAGGCCATCAAGGCGCAGACGAAGTCCGTTGAGCCGCTGACGACCGCGCAGACGATCTTGCCGGACCCCGGCTACGATTACATGTCGCAGGTCGATGTGGCCGCGATCTACTACAACGAAACGCCCAATGCCGCCGGCGGCGTGACCGTCACCATCGGCAAGAAGGCAGGAGCGTGAGCGTATGGCGGCACCGGAAGTATCTGGGGGTAAAACCCCGAGAAACAAGGTGGTCTACGCCGGGGAAACGCTCATCGATCTGTCTGAGGACACCGTCACCCCCGCGACGCTCAAATCCGGCGTGACGGCGCACGACGCTTCGGGCGCGCAGATCACCGGCACGTTAGACACCACACCGCCCAAGGAGTCGGACATCAACTTTTGGGATTACGACGGGACACTGCTTTACAGTTGGACACTCGCCGAGCTGGCCACAAAGACCGAGCTGCCGCCCCTTCCGTCGCACGATGGACTGGTCTGTCAGGGATGGAACTGGACGCTTGCCGACATCAAGGACGCAGGCCGTGAGCTCGATATCGGCGCGCTGTATATTACCGATGACGGAAAGACAAGGCTCTACGTCGACGTGGACACCGAGACGTGGGACGATTTTGTACTCAATTACTGGCAGGACCCAAGAAACGCCACGACTGTTGACTGGGGCGACGGCACAACCCCGGAATCAAAAAATGCCGATTCTTGGGTTGAACATCGGCATGTGTACGCCTCCAGCGGCTCATACGTGATCACTATGAGCGTTAAAGAGGGTGCGGAGATGAACCTTGGAAGTGGCTCAAATGGTCGAATGCTGATTGCAAATGGCGAAACAGATAGTGGCCGCTGCTCGATGCTTGCAAAGGTGGAAATCGGTGAAAGAATGCCCACAGTGACGGAGCGTGCGTTTTATGCCGCTGTCCGGCTCAAGAGTATATCTGTCCCCGCTGGCGTGCTTTTCGAACCGCATTGGACGTTTGAACAAGCTACAAGTATACGCGCCGTGACAGTGGCTTTTAGTTCCGCAATCCGACAAACATTTTATAATTGCCCTAATCTCCGCGCGATTGCAACACCGAAAGGGACGACGCAAGCAGATGGTAATAATTATGACATCGCAAATACAGCAATCCGGCAGGTAAATTTTGATATGGTTGCTGCATACTATGCACAATCCATTGAACGAGTCCACATCAAGGCTGTCAACGGTCAAGTCGGTACTTTTATTTCCTGCACTTCTCTGCTGGAAGTCACCATTCCGGCAGATGCTACAACCTTTGTCGCTTCCGCATTTCGGGGCTGCGGCGCGCTGCGCAGGGTGACGTGCCTTGGAGACATCGCGAGCATCCCGGCGCAGGTGTTCCTGCGATGCTATCCGCTGCGGTTTGTGGATCTTACGCATTGTACCGCCGTGCCCACACTGGCCAACGTCAATGCGTTCGATCAGACGCACGCGCAGCTGGAAATCAGAGTTCCTGCGTCTCTTGTGGATACGTGGAAAGCGGCAACAAACTGGAGTTCGTTGGCAGACCATATTGTGGGGGTGTGAGCATGATCGTAAGAGAGCACTACAAAACGCGCACAGACGGCGTGGAGCTGTACAAAACGTACTCGGATGCGGGCTATCTCATCCGGCAGGTGGAGACGGGCGCAGAGTACGATGAGGCAATTGACATTGATGGCGCGCCGCACACCTACACGGAAACTGGCAAGCTTGTCACAGACAATTTTGACATCGAGACGGCAAGTCCGGAGCAGCTGCGTGAGCGGCTAACAGATACCGAGACGGCGGCGAAAATCTTACTGGGGGAGGCAGCACCATGACGTACACGGAGAGGGCACGAAAAATGCGCCCGTACATCGAGCAGGCAGCAAGCGCTTTGGACGATAAAACAGTCAGCCTCGCGCCGGAGCTGCTGGGGACGCTGACAGGCGACGGCAGCCTCGTCAAGGCGGGCACGCGCATCAACTGGCACGGCAAGATCAAAAAAGCCGCCGTCGACCTCTGGGACACCGAACAGAACACGCCAGACAAAGCGTCTACGCTCTGGGAGGACGTGCAGTACCGGGGTGGATACAGAATCATCCCCGAAGTAATTACCTCCACACTGGCCTTCGCAAAGGGCGAGAAAGGCTGGTGGGGAGACAACCTGTATGAGTCGCTCATGGACGGAAACGTGTTTACCCCGACGGTCTCCCCGACGGTCTGGAAGAAAGTATAGCGCCGCCTCCGGGCGAGAAAGGAGACAGATATGGACGACGGAATTCAGGCGCAGGTCGCAGCGATCGACGCGCGCTGCAAATCTAACCAGCACCGCATCGACGAGCTCGAGGCGGACAACAAGGCGCTTCACCAGCTGGCTACCTCCGTGGAGGTGCTGGCGACGAAGCAGGAGACGATCGAGTCGAACGTGAACGAGATCAAGACCGACGTGAAAGCCCTCAAGGCGCTCCCCGGCAGCCGCTGGGAGGGGCTTATCAAGGCAGCCGTGACAGCAATCGTCGCGGGGCTGGTAGGCTACGCGCTGGCTCTGGCGGGGCTGGGAGGCTAGTATGGCGGACGGGCAGAAAAAGCCGCAGCGGAAGACGAAGGGGCGCATGGCGCGGGAACTGGTCTACTACTGCATTTACGCCCTGACGCTTACGCTCGCGTGGGCAGTGGTCGTCAAGACGGTCGCGGTCATCCTAGACCGCCCGTCCGACCTCTCCGACGTGCTGATCTTCGCGGCGGCGGCGTTCGGCGGGGAGCTGCTGCTCCTGCTATGCAAGAGAGTATTTGCGAAACCAAATGAACCGGTAGAATGAAAGGGGTACATATGGAAAACATCAAAAAGCGGCTGGGCAATTTGCTCAGCGTCAAGTCTCTGGTTACGCTGGTGCTGACCGGCGTGTTTGCCTATATGTCCGTCGCGGGCAAAATCTCGCAGGACTTTATGACCATTTATGCGGTCATCATTGCGTTTTATTTCGGGACCCAGTCCCAGAAGACGCAGGATGTGTTTGACAGTGCGGGTACGCCGCAGGAGGGCGAAAAGAAATGATGAAAGCATCCGAGCTTGTGCGCAGGCACATTGACGTTGCGAAGAATTACAAGACCGTCTACATGTGGGGCTGCTTCGGCTCCCCTGTAGGCGAGACGATCATTGACGAGAAATCCGCCCAGTACCCGGACTGGTACACCGGCGGCAGAGTCACATATCTGCGCAGCCTCATCGGAAAAGTTGTCTATGGCTTTGACTGCGTGAACCTGACAAAGGGCATTCTTTGGGGCTGGACCGGCAACAAAAACGCTTACTACGGCGGTGCAAGATACGCCTCGAACAGCGTGCCGGACGTTTCCGCCGACGGCATGATCGCAAAGTGTAAGGACGTGTCCACGACCGGATGGGACAAGCTCATTCCCGGCGAGGGCCTCTGGATGCCCGGTCACTGGGGCATGTACATCGGTGACGGTCTGGCGGTCGAATGCACCCCGATCTGGGACAACGGCGCACAGATCACCGCCGTCCAGAACATCGGCACGAAAGCAGGCTACCACGCCCGCAAGTGGCAGAAGCACGGAAAGCTCCCGTGGGTCGAGTACGACACCGTAAAGGTCGACGAGTCCGTGGAAGAAGCCAAGCGGACGATCAAGGCAAGAGCCGGTTTGACCGACGGCACGATCAACTATCTCGCCGCCTATAAGTACGGCGATGACCTCTTGAAGAAACTTGCAAAAGCGATGAAGTAAGGGGGCGGGGCTATGGCTCCACAAGCCAGATGCAAATTACCGCCGGAGCTTGGCGGACTGATGCGCCGGGATATGGAGACGGTTATTTACCAATCGAATCTCGGCCGCGAAGACGCAAAGATTGCGCAGCTCTACTTTGTGGATAAGCTTCCACAAGTGGACGTTGCTACGGAATTGTATCTTGGCCGTGCCACAGTACAGAGGCGGCTTCCTGACATTATGGCGCGGATGAAAGAAACGTCGAGCAAACTGTATAGCTGAAATAAGCGCCGAGGAATCGGCGCTTATTTTTTGTATTTTTACAAAAAAGTACTTGACATATAGTGTTTAACACTATATAATAAGGCCATAAGATAAAGCAAGGCGAAAGCCGGGAGGGAACAAACAATGGAAATCAAGAGCATCAATACAAAGAAACTTTACTACGCGTCAAATAAACTCAGCACCATCGAAAGTAGAATTTATGCGGAGGTGGAAACGGCGCACAAGTTTATGTGCGAAGGGTTTATCACGGAGACTGAATTCGCGGCGATCAGAGCAGACCGCGAAAAGAAAATGGCACCGTATAAAGACGGAGCCGATCTGCTGACCCGCTTCGCGAATGCCGTGAACGCGCAGGTTTACATGGCCGAAACCGGCGATATCATGGCAGAGATGATGGTTGCGAATTCGGAGCCCGTTGAGAGTTTCGACCTTGAGGCTGTAAAAGCAGCCTTGCGCCGCGCGGCGGACCTCGACGACCCCATGCCTTGCTGATTGGAGGTGGAACTATGCAGAGCGATTCGCAGCGCCGCGCCACTGCAAAGTGGCAGGCCGAAAACATGACAAACGTCGCTGCGAGAGTGAGGCGTGAAGTTGCTGAAGAATTTAAGGCAGCAGCGAAAGAGGACGGGACAACACCCAATGAACTCCTGCGTGGGTGGATTGGTAAGTATATAAACAAGGAGGTATCTGATATGAAAACCGAGCAGATTCAGGCGCTGGCGACGATCTTTGCGATTTGCCGCAAGGCCACAAATACACGGAGCCAGAGCGACATTGACAATGCGCAGCGTTTCCCCGTCAAGTGGGCGACCATTATGGTCCGCAAGCTCCACGCGATGGGCAAGGCAACGGAAGATATCGACCGCGAAATCGCCGAACAGTACGGCAAAATCGACATCGAAACGTTTACGGCCAACTTTGACAAATGTCTTACACTCGAGCAGCAAGGCGTTTGGAGCATAGCATATTTTAAAGAGATGATGAGATAAGCAAAATTGAGGCACAACTGAGGCACACGAAAATACGAAAAAGCCCATACTGGACACATCAAAGGAGTGTTCGGTATGGGCTTTTCTTATTTCAATCCGAACCCGGAAGGAAAACAAGTCGGAGACTGTACCGTCCGGGCGATCTCAAAGGCGGCGGGAAAGAGCTGGGATGAAACATACGTTGGGCTTTGCCTACAAGGGTTGAAGATGGGGGACATGCCGTCGGCAAACAGTGTCTGGGGCGCGTACCTCCGGCAGCAGGGATTTACCAGGAACGTTGTGCCGAACACATGCCCGGACTGCTATACGGTCGAGGAATTCGCAAGAGACCATCCGCGCGGCGTGTATGTACTCGCTCTATCAAGCCACGTCGTGTGCGTAAAGGACGGAAAGTATTTCGATAGCTGGGACTCCGGGAAAGAAATCCCGCTGTTCTACTGGGAGAAGGAGGATAAATGATGTTCGGACAACAGCCCTATGTGTATCAGCAGCCGATTTACAATCAGCCGCCCATGATGCAAGAACCCATGATGCGGTCACAGTATCAGCCTACACCGCAGTATCCGGCTCCACAGCCGCAACCGCAGCAGAGCGGGGGACAGGCTATTATCTGGGTGCCAAATGAAAAGGCGGCAAACGAATTTATCGTCGCGCCGAATAACGCCGTCACGCTCTGGGACATGAATGCGCCGGTTGTGTATGTGAAGAAAGCCGATGCAAGCGGTAAACCAGCAATGACAACGTATGACCTCGTAGAACGCTCCACAGCCCCCGTGAGCCCCACAGTGCCGCAAACAGTTCCTACGGTAGAATACGTGACCCGCAAGGACTTTGACGAACTGGCGGCAAAGGTGGCGGCTCTGAGCGTTAAGCCCATTAGGAAGGTGAAGGAGGCAGACAATGAATCCTCTGTTTAACGCGCTCGGCGGTGGGCAAATGCCCGGAATGATGGGGCAGTTTCAAAATATGATGCGGCAGTTTCAGCAGTTCAAGCAGAGTTTCCAGGGAGACCCGAGGGCGGAAGTTGAAAAGCTGGTGCAGTCTGGGAAAATCTCGCAGCAGCAGTTGAACCAGCTACAGCAGATGGCTGGACAGTTTCAGCAGTTGATGCAGTAGTTCGGAAATTCCGAACAGGTGAACGGTCAAAATCGTGGCCACGATTGAGATAAATTTCAAAATCTACGAAAGGAGAAAACTATGAGTTTGAATGGCGATGGTATTCCTATGAACATGCCTGTAGTTCCGGCAAACTCGGACAGCGGCAACGGATGGGGCGGCGGTAATGGCTGGTGGATCATTATCCTGTTCCTCGCGATTTTCTGCGGCTGGGGTAACGGAAACGGCTTTGGCAATCGTGGAGGGAACGGCGGCGTTGTTGACGGCTATGTTCTGGCCTCTGACTTCTCGAACATCGAAAGAAAGATTGACAGCGTGAACAATGGTGTCTGCGACGGCTTCTATGCGATGAACACGGGGATGCTTAACGGCTTTGCCGGTGTAACGCAGGCTGTGACTTCCGGCTTCTCTCAGGCGGAGCTTTCCCGTTGCAATCAGCAGGCGGCGCTCATGCAGCAGCTTAACGCGATGCAGATGCAGGCGGCGAACTGCTGCTGCGAGAACCGCGCGGCGATCGCGCAGGTGCGCTATGATATGGCATCGCAGGCTTGCGACACTCGCAACACCGTGCAGAACACGACGCGGGACATCATTGATGCAATGAACTGCGGCTTCCGTAGCATCGACCAGCGTCTGACCGCGCAGGAGCTTGCAGCGAAGGACAGCAAGATTGCCGAGCAGAATCAGCAGCTCTTTGCGGCGCAGCTGGCGGCTTCTCAGGCGGCGCAGAACAACTACCTTGTGTCCACGCTCCGCCCGAGCCCGAGCCCGGCCTATGTGGTCGCAAATCCGTACTGCTGCAACAGCAGCTATAACTACGGCTGCGGCAACTGCGCTTAACTCCATAACGTAGAGCTTTTTCGTGATGTCACGAAAATGATCGGTTCCTTGCCGATACTCGAGAAACGCGGCGGGGCAATCTTCCCGCCGCTATTTTAATTGCCTCGAATTCGAGGCAGAAAGGAATGATTTTATGGCTGAATTTACATCATCCGGGATTCAAACTGTTGCCGCCGGGCAGAACGTCCCTCTAATTTCCACGTCGGCTTGTGGCAAACCGTGTATCGTCCACCGTGACGGAAGCGGGCTTGTTACGCTTCGTGGGCTTACGCAGCAGTGTAAGGCGAAGTTCCGCGTATCCTTTGGCGCGAATATCGCCGTTCCTACAGGCGGAACAGTCGGAGCTATCACCGCTGCGCTCGCCATTAACGGGGAGGCTTTGAACAGTGCCACAGCGACCGTGACACCGGCTGCTGTTGAGAACTATTTCAACATCTACGTTTCCGCATTCGTGGAAGTTCCACGAGGATGCTGCCTGACTGTAGCGGCGAAGAACACCAGCGCCCAGGCGATCAACTTCGCGAATAGCAATATGATCGTAGAGCGCGTATCGTGAAAGGAGGATGCAATATGTATGATTTGAGAAACCTTCGGGAAATGCTCTGCAAAGAGCTGGACGATATCGCCGACAAGCGCGAAATGTCCGCCGGTGACTTGGACGCAATCCAGAAGCTGACAAGCTCCATCAAGAACACTTACAAAATCGAAATGCTCGAGGACGGTGGGTACTCTCGCAGCGGCGAGTGGGAAGCGGATATGCGCGGCACGTATGGGCGCGGCAGCTCTTACCGTGGCAGGCATCGCGATTCTATGGGAAGGTATAGCCGAACCGATGCGCGGGAGCACATGCGCTCGACGCTGGAAGACATGATGCGCGACGCGGACGATGATAAGACGCGCGAGGCTATCCGCCGCTGCATGGAGCAGATCGACCGGGCATAAGGGGGGACAGACATGCTGGATGAGGCCGAAATCCGAAAGGAAATAGCACGGCTGGAATACGAAGAATCCAGCTATCCCAACTATGCCAAGTTGGCAGACCTTTACACCATCAGAAATCAGATGCAGGACGGGCAAGGCGGCAGTAGGTTTGTGGGTTACTACTCCGCCGACCCTGCCCCGGCGACTGAAGAACCGAAAACTGTAGGCGAGTACGGGGACAGCGAGTTTTTGCTTGCGGTAGCCGAGAAAGACCCGGCAAAGGCTTGGACGGTCGTTGATGAACTCATGGACACATTATCGCTTGTGAACCGAAAAGTCTATGATTCTGTGCTTCGGAAAATAAAGTCCATGTAGCAAAAAACAGGGGAGTCCCCTCGCATTGCACTTAATTTGTAACATACAATGTAGCATACGTGAAATGATTTTATGTTACAGAGCGTGTCATAACGTGATTTTTTTCTTTTTGAAAATACGCAGAAAACAGGGTGAGAAGCATAAAAAAGTACCGATTTTAGCTTGAAAACAGCTAAAATCGGTACTTTGGCGCGGAAGGAGAGATTCGAACTCTCGCTCGCTTTTTAGACGACTACTCCCTTAGCAGGGGAGAAAAAACCATTGAAAACACTGGGGAAATTGACATTTGTAACATATTTTGTAGCATACAAAATTCACTCTGGCGAGTCGTTTTGTAACTGATTTACGGCATCGACCATGCCTTTCATGTCCGGGTGTACGTACCGTTGGGTAGTTGTGATCTTTGTGTGGCGCATGATTTCCTTGATCGTAAACGGGTCGATGTTTTTCATCGCGAGGGCTGTAGCTGTTGTATGGCGGCATGAGTAAGGTGGCAGCTTTTGCACTCCGGCAAGCTCCAAACACTCATAATATCTCTTGTAAAAATTATCTTTGTTTATGCAGCAGATATTTCCGACGCGCGACTTGCTTTCTTCGCATAGTTCACGCAGCACCGGCGCAACGAAGTCTGGGAACACCATAGGAGTTTCTTTTCGCTTCTTTGTCTTTATGCCGCCTCGGACGATCTCGTTTTTCTCAAAGTCAATCATATCCTTCTTGAGCTTCAGAAGCTCACCAGGCATCATGCCTGTATAGATCATCGTGAGGATAAAACCGACAAAATGATCTTTTGCATACGCTTCCCATAGTTTTTTGACGTCGGCGTCGGTAAACGGCTCCGGCGATTTTTCGTCCAGTTCCGGTAGCTTAATGTATTCCGCGAGATTGACAGTGGTCTGCTTTTCAGCAATCGCGAGGTTATAGCAGTGTGAAAGGACTGTTTTCATGTCCTTCCGCGTGTAATAGGTGCTGGCATTGCGGTCGATAGCATCCTGTATCTGTGAGATGGTGAGCGTGTCAATTTCGCAGTCGGCGAGCTCCTTCATGCGCTCGAAAGCTTTTTCTGCTGCCCCCTGCCGGTTCGCCGACAAGGACAGGTAATCTCCGCGCAGATACGTCTTGTAGTATGCTCTGAGTGTAGGGCTACGCCGCTCTTCTTTCGGCGGGTTGGCGGCATATTGGAGCGCGGCACGCTTTGACGTAAAGCCTCCCTTTGTCTTCATCTTTTGATGGAGCTTGTCATTTTCGTCAAGGTACGTCTTTTCAGTCCACCGGGCAGTCCACGTCTTCCCACGCTGGTAGGCGCTTCCTTGCCCATTCCCGCGTGCCCGGTTTCGATGCGCTTCCTGTTTTTTGCCGCACCAGCAACAGTAGGGCGCGCCGTCGGGGATTTCTTTTTTACACTTGATGCACTCCATGTTTCCCTCCACGTTCTTTTCGGATTGCATAGAAAGTAATTGCTGAAGCCAGCGCTGAACCTACGATCAGGGCGATGCACGCCCATGCAGCCACGGACAAATCTCCGTCGCGAATGAGACCTATGCTCCGAATCTGCGCATCCGCCACAAGGCAGGCAATCAGAGAAAAAGAGAGCAGCATACAAAACAGGGCGAGAACGTAACACATTGTATGCGTAGACCTTATCTGTGCGCTCTGCGCTGCTGCTGTTGCCTCCAGCTTGGCGTTTTCAATCTCGACATGGTGAATCTGCTCGGTCAGTTCTTCCGAGCTTTCTGCGGGCTTGACAAGCCCGAACAGCTCATCCAGCGACAGCCCGAGAACGTGGCACAGCGCGGCAGAGTTATATAGCTTTGGGTCTTGCTGTGTTCCTGCGCATAGCTTCGTCACAGCCGATCTGGAAACGCCGGATTCCTCGACAAGTCTGTCGATGGTGTAATGCTGATCTTCTTTCGCCCGCTTGATGTTCCCCTGATATGCAGAAATATATGGGGCGAGTTCCTGAATTGCTGACATGATATACCTCCATTTTCACATATATTTCGCTGATTTTTCCGCCACTGGTATGGTTTTACCAATTTGAGGGTGGACATTTCTGCCGCTTTTGCTATGCTGGTTACAGGCGCGTGAGAAAGCCCCACCGCCGGTGGAGCGACGGTGGGGCGATCTTAAACATTCCATTATACAAAATAGTCTGTCCCATAATTGCCGCTTATGAGGGTTACCGGACGAAGAAAATACAAGGTGTTCTTTGTGGAAGATTCCAAATTGAAATTCTTGAACATACGTTCTAAAATATGGAGGTACACAAAATGCAGAGCATCAATATTCGCTTTGAAAACGGGAAAGTAAACATCATCGTAGACGGGGCGCTTTTCAAGGACGTTCACAGTCTGAGCCTCGACTATATCAAGGGAGCGCCCATGCTCTTTGCCTGCGTCTCAGATGTAGGCGAGACACGGGAGCAGTGGCAGAACTCTAAGTTTATGAGTTAGACGTAATAAGGATTCGGCTTCAGCAAGATTGCGATAGTATCAATGACCCATCCAATCCCGCACAACCCAAGTGTAAAGAGATACAGGATTCCTGTTCCAACTTTGCCCTCATAGAATTTATGCGCACCGATCATACCGAAGAAAAGGCAAAGGAAGAATGAAACCCATTTGTTCTTCGGACGACCATACCCGCGGATAGTATTCACGTTCGCATTTGTGTTCGTGTTATTGATTACGACGTTCGGCTGCGCGGACTTTAATTCTTCAACTTGCTTTCCACATTTCGGGCAAATCACGCAGTCCTTGTCGATGATCGCACCACAAAATTTGCAAAACTTTTGATTTTCGGTTGGAACGGGTCTTTCTACAGTGTCCATCTTATTTTCCTCTTTTCTATTTTTGGGTGTAAATATTGCGCTATAATATTATTTAGGGTGGCAGCCTCCACAAGGCGAATACCCAGAATTCTGCGCATCTTCTATGCTATCGAACCAGATTTCGTTCTCTGGGAGGATTTCCTTTGCAAAGCGGCAACTCGGATTATGGTATTTATCCGAGTCAACACTTCCGACGTATACACCGGATGATTTCTGTGCCGTTGTTTCTGTAACTGGCTCAGCGTCCGGGGAAGCAATAGCTTCCGAAACAGGATGTTCGGTTGGTTCGGATGCTTCAATCGGAGCGTCTGGCGCAACGGGTTCGATATCGGAAGCAGTGGAATCACCGAAAGACGTTTGCGCGGTTTTATCTGAGATGGGAACCTCGGGCTGTTCCTGAAGAATCGGTTCTGCGGGCTCCGGCGCTTCTGGAGAAGAGCCAACCTTTGCGTCAGGAACGGCGATTGTTTCTGGTTCCCTCTCTTTATCTGGTTCTCTCTTCGCGGTTTTTGCCGTGCATCCAGTCAGAAGAAGCACAGCGAGAAAAAGCGCAAGCATTCTTTTCATTGTAAAAATCCCTCATAGTCAAAATTTGATTTGATACTACGATTTTACCAACAGAGTTTGACAGCCTCAAGAACAAATCTACACAAAAAGAAACGATAAAATTTGGAGGTTAAGAAAAGGACGGCGGAAGTGGAGACAGGAGATTATAATGGATGAAAAGGAAATCGCAACGATTAAAGAATTGACAGAAACACTTATGAGACTTACACCAGAGAAACTCAACCTTTTTCTATCTGCTGCGCAAGAGTTAATAACGCAGACGCAAGTTCAGGACGATCTAGGCAAATATTTATGATCTTCTGAATTGATTCCGGCAAATCACAGACACGCGCTTCGCCATCGGCGGGGCGCTCTTTTTTTATGCCCGCAGACGGGTCGTCGGTTTCGCCGGTCAAGTAGGCGATAGTTGTTTCGAGAGCATTGGCTACAGCTGACAGGTTTGCATAGTTCGGAACGCGGCCATTCTTCCACCACTTTCCGATTGTGCCGTTCCCCATTCCGAGCCGACTTTCAAGGGCGGCAATGCTTGTTCCTCTGCTCTTACATAGTTCTTTTAGACGTAAATGCAAATCCATAAAAATAATTAGACAAAAATCAGAATTTCTTCTTGACAATGCGACTTAAGTCTATTATACTTAGACGTGTGAAGGGTACAAAAAACCTAGCCCCTCACCAAGACGGACTTTCAGAAGATATTTAATTGCCTTGACACGCTTATATTAGACTATCTTCTAATCTCTGTCAAGTAGTATTCGTACAGATTGGAGGGATTTTTTTGATTTATGAGAATGTCAAGCGCCTCTGCGAGAAGCACAAGACGAACATCGCGACCGTAGAAAAGGCGTGCGGCATTGCCAACGGCACAATCGGAAAGTGGGCAGGAAAGGACGCTGCCCCGCGCATCGACACTGTAAAAGCGATTGCCGACTATTTCGGCGTATCGGTCGACTCGCTGTTACAGAAGCCGAGAAAACAGAAGAAACCTTGAGACTTGTAAAAGAGGCTCAGACGGGAAAGGAGGACGTATGAAAAACACAAAGCCCAGCAACACAGAAGAAATGCTCGAAAAGCAGTTGCAGCTGCTTTCCGAGCATAGCCAGAAACCAGACATCAGCCCGGAATCCCTTGCAGAATTGACAAATCAGATGGTCAACATTGCAAAATATCTCGATTTTGGGCGTTAAACCATCCGCTGGTCTTCTTTTCCCGATGCAGCTTCGAGATTTCGTAATAAGCTTTCAAATACAGTTCGTAAATCTCTGACGGGCTTTTGCCAGTGAGGTCTTGCCGTTCAACATACAGATATGCGGTTGCCTCAACAGCATCTTTTGGGAAAGAATTCAGTTCAACACTATCAGCCACTTAGTTCACCTCCTTTCAGCTGAATCATAACACAGCGCGGCGGAAGGTGCAACCAATGAGACCGAGACAGCATGAATCACATAGGCAAGTGTGGTAGTGCTTGCGGTAATACCACGGTATTACCTTTAGGAAATGGAAATGGAATAGATAGTATTTCTGAGTAATTATTAAACAGAAATGGAGGGATAACGATGGTAACGCAAAATCTAGCGGCGCTGATGTCTTCGGAATCGGACATGATCAACGCGGACGTTGCGGCAAAGATTCTCGGTTGCAGCCCCCAGCGGCTGCGGATGATGGCGCGGGAGAGGCCGGAGCTGCTTGGCTTCCCGGTATGCTGCCCGACCCCGAGTCGGGTAAAAATCCCGAGAATCCCGTTTATGCGCTTCCTCGGATTGGAGGTAGACGCATGAAAGACTTCTTCAAAGATTACTTCCGACGATTTCTGATCGGCGCTGCGGTAGTCGTAGCTTCGGCTGTGACTGTCGGCTTGGCGATTCTGACCGCATGGCTGGTAGTCGGCGACGAGGACAATCCACTTTTTTACCTCATCGTGTATGGAGTCATCTTGATTATTGTGCCTCTGGTTGGGGCGCTTGCAAAAAACATTTAACAAATGAAAAGGAAGGAAACGCAAATGAAAGTCAGATTAACATTTTTGGAGCCTGTGCTTGGCACGTGGCCGAGCAATGAGAACGTGGCGCGGGACTTCATCGCGTCGAAAGCCCCGGACGCTTCTACCATCGAAGACGAGATCGCGGCTTTGGGTGCGGACGTTGTGGCAGACAAGGGCATGACAGTCTTCCCCCGCGCGAACGGGTGTCCGGTTCTGTATGACTATCAGATCAAGGGGTTCTTCAAAGACTCTTGCGGTATGCTGACAAGAGTCAAGAGCACGAAGAGCTCGAGCTTGAAAGCTTACAAGAAGATCATCGACGGTCTGATCTTCGTCGAGCCCCGGCACATCCCGATTTCCATCAACGGCGAGATCGGAGAGTGCCAGCGGCCTTTGAGAGCGCAGACCCCGCAGGGCGAGCGTGTCAGCTTGGCGAATTCTGAGGAAGTTCCGGCGGGCAGCACGATCGAGTTTGAAATTACGATGCTGGACGAAAAGGCACACAAGGATATCGTCTTGGAATGGCTGGATTACGGACGGCTCAGAGGCATTGGCCAGTGGCGGAACTCCGGAAAGGGACGGTTCACCTACGAAGTGCTCGAGTAAGTGCAAGGGCGAGGCCAGGCAGGGAGCGGTGACGCAAAGGCATCGATAAGCTATGAGAGCAAAAGAAAGGCACCGATGCGCGGTGAAAAGCATCGAAAAGCAACGGATAGGCGATGAACCGCATAGTATCGCGAGGGAGAGGCATGGCTCCGAGCGGCGAAGACAGGCATTGAACGGCAACGGCAATGTGCGGCAAAGCGTAGCGATGGCGTGGCATTGACTGCTCCGCATAGCGAAGGCTTGGTAGTGCAATGCTGGGTACGCAAAGGCCTTGCTATGCAATTCGTGGCAACGGCGCTGTAGAGATTTGATGTGCCTCGCAAAGGCAAAGCACAGTCTGGTTTCGCGGCGGCATGGGATGCTATGTTTGCGATGGAAGGGCGAGGCGTGGCCATGCTATGGAATTGCAATGAGGAGCGCCGCAGAGGCAAAGTATCGCAAAGTTTCGCAAAGTTTCGCAAAGCAAGGGCAAGGCAAAGATTGCGCGGCAAAGGCGAAGTAAAGCAAGGATTGGCAACGGCGTAGTAACGCGCGCTTTGCTTCGACAGGCAAGGGCAGAGATGGGCACTGATCGGCACGGCAAAGGCAATGTAAAGCTCGGCAATGCGTAGCGGCGGAAGGGCTGCGAAGGGCTCAGAGACGCAAAGGCTATGCAGCAAACAGAAAAGCCCCACTCGGCAAGGAAGATTATTTAAGGAGGATGAAATGAAGGTATACAAAGGCACAGACGAGAACATGGTGTGCCGCGGCAAGCAATATGTGCCTGGCGAGATGGCAACCGAAGAAAAAGCGAAGCCTTGCGAATGCGGGCTGCATGCCTGTGAAATGCCACTGGACGTTTTGAAATATTATCCGCCGAACTGCAGCCGGTATTTCGATGCGGAGGCAGATGATGTATCGGACGAGCGGAGCAGTGACGATAGCAAGATCGTCGCAAAGAAAATGACGTTGAAAGCAGAAATTGGCATTCCGGGGCTTGTGAAAGCACAGGTCGAGTACATCAAAAAGCAGATTGGATTTGATGATGCAATCAAACGTGCAGACGATGAAAAAGAAAACCATGCCACCGGCGATCAGGGCGCAGCATCGGCCACCGGATATCGGGGCGCAGCATCGGCCACCGG
>ERZ773277.435-NODE-435-length-48565-cov-7.473181_pt1 | contig 48565 bp, 46 predicted proteins | sample MGYA00511957_ERZ773277 | MGnify/ENA primary metagenome ERZ773277 (study PRJEB29015, sample SAMEA2737800) | human gut metagenome | biome: human gut; feature: human-associated habitat; material: faeces | place: China | collected 2012 ... | reverse complement strand
ACAATCAATCCAAACAGATTAATGCACTCTACCAGATACACCAACGAGATTATAAAAAGTTACTTCAACTGATACAACTCTATTCAGAACTATCTGCTTGTGGTGTGATGGATAGTAAAAGAAAAGAGAATCTGAAAACCGAAATCAGTAATCTGATAAATACATAGGATTATGCACATAGACTTTGCCCCACCTTCAAACGGAACATATAATAATGCTGGGAGTTGCCGACAACTCGCTAATTACATGGAACATGAAGATTTAAAACGGATGGAAAAGGGTATCTATACCGAAGGCTTTTTCAATCTGACAGAGGATAACATCTATAAATCAACCGTCATAAAAGATATAGATAGTAATATCGGGCAACTTCTAAAAACGGATGCTAAGTTTTATGCTATTCATGTCAGCCCATCAGAAAAGGAACTTCGAGCAATGGGTAATAGCGAACAAGAACAAGCCGAAGCGATGAAACATTATATCCGTGAAGTGTTTATACCCGAATATGCCAAGAATTTCAACAAAGGACTATCCAAAGCAGATATAAAATTTTACGGCAAAATACATTTCAGTCGGGATAGGTCAAACAACGAGCTGAATATGCATTGCCATTTGATTGTCAGTCGAAAAGACCAAAGTAACAAGAAAAAGCTATCTCCGCTTACCAACCACAAGAACACTAAGAAAGGAACGATTAAAGGTGGTTTTGACAGAAAGAATCTATTCCTGCAAGTAGAACAGGGATTTGATAGGCTATTTGGTTACAACAGACAGTTAACCGAAACTTTTGAATACTACAATATAATGAGGTATGGTTCTATATCTGAACAACTAAAAATGCAAGAACCTGAATATATAAATACACATATACGTGTAAACGTACAAATAGACAATCAGACAAACATTTGTACAGCTAAACAAACGGACAACTCAACAGTTCAACAATCGAATATTCAAATGTCCAACCTGCCAAACATATCAACAAATATGGGAATAAATTCTGTTTCAGGAATATTTACGTCTGAACCAAATCTAGAGGGATTACAACAACTGACCATTCCTAAGAAGAAAAAGAAGAAACCAAAGAAGGGATTCAGACGCTAATATATTACCTTATATTGGAGAAGCAAAAGATTTGTATATCGAAAATAATTATGGACTGGTGATATAAAAACAACTTCTTAGCAGAACGAAGGAACAGAAAACAAGGAGGAATATTATACTATTTTGAGATAAGCCCCTAATAAAGTACAGAAAAAGTCCTCTTTTTCTTTTTTATATGAGTATATTTGTAGAAATAGTCATATAATACATTTGATAAAGTAAGACATTGACATTATTATGAATGAAGATATGCATGCTTTCTACAAAAAAATAGAATCAGAATACGAAGTAAAAAATCATTCTTGGAACCTTTTTTCAGATTTTAGCAATTTATCTGAAGTTGACAAAGTTTATGCTCGTTATGAATTTTTATCATTAAATAATTTTGAATCAAATTTATTCAAAAAGGAAATTGAAGAATCAAAAAAGCAAATTATAAACTATTTTACCTATAGGATACAAGAGGTAAAAAATCCTCATTTGCTGGCAAAATACAATCATTTATTATTATACATAACCCGAAATAATAATTATGCAGCTAAAGCTATAGATTGTTATCAGGAGGTGCTTTCATATTATCTTTCAATTTATAATAAAGGCTTTAATACCCTTTATTTTTCAGATATACTGAGTGATATTATCTTACTAAGCACAAAGCATAAAATCAATGAAAATGCACTTAAAAATCAAATTGACAGATATTTGAAAGATTCATCACTCTCCTCGAAAATTAAGACTTTTATTTTGGAAATAATCGGTAGAAATGAACATAAACTATTTAAGAGTGCCGAATTGTTAAACTATCCGCAGTTATGTATTGATATCGCAACTAACGAGGATGATACTAATATTAAAGAACGTCTTTTAAAAATAGCAGTACTTCTTGCTCAAAAAGCATCTAACAAAGAATTGGGTAAAATTGCAAATGAAATGTTAGGTGATTTAGAATATTCACATATACTACCACCAGATAAAAATAACATAGCCATTTCTCACTTGAATGAGAATCACTATAATAAAATAATTAACTATTACAGATTGGCTGGTCAAAAAGAGAAAGTTACAAAAGCTATTAAGGAGTTTGAAGAAAATAAGAAGCATCACAGATATATAAAAATTCAGTCTAAAATACCTATGAAAAATGCTCAACAGATATATGAAGCAGTTAATGAATACTTAGAACAGCTGTTAGAGAAAACATCAGAAATACTCATTTTACAATTATGTTTCGATAATGGTTCATTATTATTTCCTTCCAATGAGAGAGTAAAGGAAACTGTTGAAAAACAAATGGAACAATCTGATATGCATAAATATTTTTCTTCAAAACTGAATGACTTTAATAATAATACGACATCAGTTTCACATGAAAAGTTAGGTGAACATCAGTTCTACGATGTTTTTCTTCAAAACCATACTCTTCCATTTATGGTAGAACTACTGAATCGAGCCATTAACAAAAAGAAGATTGGTTATTTTCAAATAAAGAAAACATTAGAGAAAGCCGCTTTTGGAATTAGTTTTGATGTTAATAGGGGAGATTCTGTAATTAATTACACATGGTTTTCACTAATAGATATTGGCATCCGAGAGTTTTTTAAACAGTTGCAAAAAGCAGTAAAAATGAAACAAACTGACTGGAGATTCACGATTGATTTTCTTGTGCCTAAATTTGAAGCAATCTTCCGAGAAATCGTAGAAAATGCGGGTGGTGATATAACAAAAGTTAAAGAAAATGGGGATTCGGAACTGAAACCATTAGAAGATTTATTTGCATCTTCTATAATTAAAGAGATTTTCAATGAAGATGATATATTCCTGTTCAGGCATACTTTTACAAAAGTCGGTTGGAATATTCGTAATAACGTGGCACATGGATTATATAAGTCATTTGATTATACCTTGTCGAAAGCTATTCTTGTATTTTTATGTATTCTCCGATTAAATAAGGTAACTATATATATAGTAAATAGTAAAAATAAATCTTGATTTTGTAAATTAGAAGAAAAAGTTTATCTTTGCCTTCAGTATTCTCCATGAGCAAACTACTGCAAAAGCACGTAGCAAATTAGTGGGATAATTTATGGGATATGCTTGAAGCAAAAATATAAAGTTTTAAATATCAACATGATATCTCTCTTTGGAGAATCCCAAACAATATTGAAACAATGAGATATTTGAAAATAGAATCGTTCTTATAGCGAGCAAAACGATAAAACATAATCGTGTGCTAAATCATGTGGATTTCCAAATGTAAGAAACTATAAAACGGTGATAATCAACAGAGAGAAGGTAATAGTTCTCTTGCTGGTGGCACCACTTAGAAAAAAGAGGAAAGTGTTGTAAATAAATTACAACTCTTTCCTCTTTTTCTTTGGTAAAACATAGATAAAAACATTTAAAGTAAACTCTTGAGTATTTTTTTCTAAAATAAAGTATTTTTCCCAATTCTTTCCAGATTTCCTTATCATCTTTGCAATATAGAAAACAAATAAAGTATTAATCATTAAAAAATAAGGAAGTATGAAAAAATTAATTATGATGTTGGTTTGTATGTTTGCGGTGCACACAATGGTTATGGCGGATAATGATAAGCCGATACAGGTAAACCAATTGCCAGCGAAGGCGCAGACATTTATCAAGACTTATTTCAAGGATCACAAGGTGGCAATGGCGAAATTGGAGTCGGGAATGTTTTATAAAAGCTACGATGTGGTGTTTACGAATGGAGAAAAAGTGGAATTCGATAAATCGGGAGAATGGAAAGAAGTACGATGCAGACAGAGTGAAGTGCCTGCACAGATTGTACCGGAAGCTATCCGTAACTATGTAAAGACAAACTACCCGGATGCAAGAATTCTCCAAATAGAGTATGATGATAATGAATATGAGATAAAGTTATCGAATCGCTGGGAAATTACATTCGACTCTAAAATGAGAGTGATTGATATTGACGATTGATAAAATAGACAATTGATAAAGATAAAGAGAGTATGTCAGAATTTTCAAATGACATACTCTCTTTATTTTTTATACAATATACAAGGGAGCTAACCTATGGGCACGTCTTGTCGCTGACTTGACAGGCTCTTATCAGCGACAAGAGAAAACGGATTCTTTTCGATTAGCTGCACCTATTTTACTGATGATAAAAAGGATTAGAAAGTAAGCATTGCACGAATAAGATGGGCTTCAGTTTTAGCATACCGATACACACTGCCTGTATTTCCTGTCACCCGCCCATTACAATGAGTAGTTGTATTATAGCCGGATTCGGTACCCGATATATACGTACCTGAAATTGTAGTGCTACCGGGTATTCTACTCAAAAAAGTATTCAAAGTAGCAGCATTATCGACAAAGTCCAATACGGGATTTAGAGAAGGGAAATGCCATCCGCTGGTCATTCCTGTAGGAACAGGAGTATGTTCCACGCACCATGAGCAAGCAGGAAAGGACTTGCCTTCAGCCATACCTGCCAATAAGTTCTTCGTATAAACGTAGCCCTGATATTCATACCAAGAAGTACCATTCCAACTTTTCGAGTTATCTCCCCAAGACTTATTTGCCTGGTCGAGAGACAGTACATATCCGTGCACGGCTAACAATTTCCCGTCATATCTATTTGGATCACTATCCCACTTTCCCGCTCCCACCTTAAACACAATGCCTATACATGGATTCGATGCAAGGTTATAAAACGTAGAATCTCCGGGCAGAATAGAACCGTCCTGATAATAAAAATCACCTACTTTCAAATCACGTTGAGTAGCGGCCTCTTCCCTATGCAGTTTTATCAGATGATATTTTCCGGCCGAAGTCTGTTTTACGGTAGTGCTGTAACTATATTCTTTGTTAATCTCACTAGCATTATAGCTGACACTGACGGAATAAGGCGTTGAGCCGGGCGGAACAATATATCTGTAAACACCCACCGAAGAAACAAATGCCAGATTGTTTTGCAATATGTCCGTACCGCCTATGTCGATACTGTTGCAAGCTATCGGTTCGAAATATTCATAGCCGCCGGTTGTCACATAGGAGTTACTTTTTATATCCACTACTATCACAGACATTTTGTGTTTCAATGTCAACGTCAGTTTGGGAGAGTCGGTATCGGCATCCGCAACTTCTCCCGTACCGGTCATTAAATCGGAAGCGGTATAATCGGCTTTGTCACTTTGGTCTTGCTTCGGAGTAAACTTATCTATGATGGCCTGTTCGCCGGAAGCATCATCCATACTTGCCGAGTATGGATAATAGGCATAATAAGTGACCCCGGCATAATTATAATGATGGATTGTGTTGTCCGTATCTACCGGGTTCCATTGAGTGCCGCTGTACGTGTAAGGAATGTTATTATCCAATATTATACCGTCGTCCGCAACGGCGAAAATCCCTATCCGGTCGCCGGCGGCAAAGGTGGTGGAATACCCGATATCGGTGGTACGGGTCGCCATACCCTCATCGGAAGAAAAGTCCGCCGCCATAACTGCCACCGTCAACAATGACGATTGTCCACCGACGATTTCTTCATCTCCCGTACATCCCGACAGTAGGGCGGCTGCCCACAAAAACAGTGTGATATATGTTCGTTTCTTCATTTTTTTTCTTTGTTTTTAGAAAGCAAGTACAGGGATGTGTCCTCCTGTTTGGCATCGGCTGTCATAAGGCACTTTCGCATAGAGCAATCGTTGAATAAGCGCTCCGCCACCGTAAAACATTATTGCCCAGGCTCTATCTCCACTCTCATTCGAACTATAATAAATGCACCAGTTGGAAAGCCCTACGGTTGAACCTGTGGCTTTCCCCATATGGCTGCCTATATTAGTCAAACCGTTATTACTGACACCCCCACCTATGTTATTAAATATGGAAACCAACTGTCCGGCAGACGGAAGATACCAGCCGCTTGTCGTAGCGGGAGCGGGTACATTGGCGTTGTGTGTGACGCAGGTGTTGTTGAATGCCGGAAAGTTGGTGTTGTTTGCCGTCCATTCCGCATCCGCCATCAACTGTTGGCAGTGAGTATAACCATCAAAATCGCTTTCACCGCCACCATCGGGAATGGCAGTGTTATACCCCGCATTTCTCGCCCAGCTTCCATCCGCTTTATTACCGGTATAGTATTTCAATCCCATGGCATAGCCGTGCGTCCATCCGTTCGCCTTATCCGTATCGCTGGCGGTGGTATGGAACACGATACCTATCACGTTTCTGGAAACTCCGGTGCTGGGATTGATCAATACCGGAGCAGGGAACGGCGTTTCCCACTGCCGCTGGTTGGTACCGGTGACGTACATCCTCAGGCCGCCGTCGCTCCACGACCCGTCATCATAGAAGTAATCGCCCACTTTCAAATCATCCGGATAGTAAGTACAGACATCATAACTGTTGCCTGTATCTCTTTCCCAGTCGGTGACGCCGGCTGTTACAGTGGCGGTTCTCTCCGACAGGTTTATCGTATAGACGATGTGTGCCCCCGCCGTCCACAAGGGCGCAGAGGAAAGTGGCAACGCGGAGAACGTCCGGGTCAGTACATCGGTTCCGGTTGTGGTTTTCACTGTATAGGCTATGGAGTAAGTGGCGGTGACGGTGGCTGTCGGCAGCAGAAAGAATGTGGCAATTTCCCGTTCCCGGTCTGTCGCTGCAAACTTCAGGTCGGTGGTGGTTGCGGGGGGATAGCCATAATTACCTGTTACATTCTTCCACTCGAAACCACCGTCTTTAAAATGAAGTTCGCCACTGGTAGCCGCATTGATAGAGAGTGAAGTGATTTCCTTGACGTATTTATCTCCGCTTTTTACTTTGAGGGTAACTTTTGTCAAAGCATGACGCAGGGTGAAATTGACATCTCCGGCATTCTTATCCGCAAACGGAGCGGTAGCCAGCAGGTCTGTCTGGTCTTTTTCTGCCTGAGCCACCGTATAAGTGAGATACGGATAGCCTTTCTGCGTGTTTGCACAGGGAGTCAGGCCGCTTGCGTTATGTGGTGCATAGGCAAAGAAGCTGACTTTGTCATTTGTATTCGTCGGCCAGTATTTTACGGGGGTATAGCTCCATGCGGTTCCATTGCGGGTTACCAACTGATTGTACATAAAGTTGGGAGTGGAAGCAGACGCATTGAAACCTCCGCCTTCGGTGAGATAGGCAAAAACACCCATGGTGGCGGGTAAATCATCCGAGGCATAACGGGTGTTCGCATCGTTCATCGCAGGAGAGAAACCTATCGGGACGAAAGGTTCCGATACAGGTTCGTCAACCGAGGTGCAGGCGGCAAATGCCGCAACAAGCAGGCAGGACGAGGCAAGGAGTAAAAAGTTCATTCCCTTCATAGTTCAAATCTTTATACTTAATCGGTGTATAAAGGTTTTAATATGTTGGAAATGAAATAGCAGGTATTTCATCCCCAACATATCAAAGACCTCTCTTTTTCAGTTTTTTTAATCAGGAAGCGGCCGGGTGGGACGCCGCTTCCTGTGAGAAAGACAACTCAGACAGTGATGTTTCCTGGCGTTTCGCTTCCCCAATTTTCGACAGCAGGTGTGAGAATCTTAACCTCATTGATACCGAATTCGATGGTGTATTTGTATGCTACCCCTTGTTTCAACGCTCCGGCAGGCAATTTAGCATCGGTAGTGTGATGCGTAATGGCATATCCTTTGCCGAGTGCGGTATCTACGGTTACAATATCATAATCGAACCGGATAGTCACATCACCTGCCGAAGCTGTGCCGGCTCCCGCTTTGGCGGTTTCGGGTATCAGGAACAAGTATTCATTAGAAGTAAATAATGTTATGGGAGTAGTATTCGATGTCAATTTTACCGCATCGTATTTATTGCTTGTCTGGTCTGCCAGAGTATTTACTATCGCTTTCTCATCGGTAAGCGCCAGTACTTTAGTGATATCGTAATCGCCGGTTGCCGTTACCTTGCCGCTCCAGGATTCATCCGCACAATCCAGAACGCCGCTCTTATAGAACTTGGGGCTTGAAGATTGCAAGATTTTGGCGGTTCTCACCATGACGTAGGTAGTACCTTTCGCTCCTGTGGTGGTTGACAGCTCTACGCTCGGTTTAGCCTCGAAAGTCAATCTTGACAGCACGTGCCGGAAAGTAAATGTGACACCGCTTGCGCTATTGGCATGTGTACGGTCTTGCGTGGCACTTGCATCGTTCTTGGCTACCACAAAGTCTGTCATCTTGGCAGCATCATTCGTAGATTCAATGGTAAAAGTCAGTTTGGGCGCATTGGTGATGCTACCTACTGCCGGTACGGTCACTCCGCTACCGCTAAGAGTGCTGTGAGGACCGTAAGCGAAAAACGTCACCTTTTCCTCATCTTTCGGCCAATACTTCACGGGAGTATACGTCCACGTAGAACCATTGGAGCTTTCCACCTTCTGGTTGTACATGAAGTTAGGTCCGGCGCCGGAAGCAGCCGCTGCCCACGACTGACTATTGGTGTGATAGGCAAATACACCGAAGCCTGTTTTCAAAGCGGTCACATCGGTTTGCGTCCCTTTGGTCTGTACACCGCTGTACACATTGAAACCCACCGCCGGATTGGCATCCGGGCTCATTTCAGTAATCTCATTCTGCGAGCAGCCTGCCAACAGCAGCGCCGCTGCAACTGTCAATAAATTCCTTGTTCTCATTGTCATAAAATTAATGTATCAATTATTTTTTATTATACGCATATATTATCATACTTTGATGTCGCCTTTCTGTTCCTCTCCCCAATCTTCCACTTTCGGATTAAAACCCGAATCGCCGCCATCTTCCGGTTTCACATCGGGAACCTTATCCGTCTGCACTTCCAAAGTAAGGATAAGCGTACCTTCTTCACTGACATCTTCCGAGATATCCAACCCCGTGAATTCCTGTTCATAGGTGCTCTGTCCGTCCACCAGTCGAGCCTGTATGCTCACGTCGTGCGGACGGTCGGGATTGAACGCAAAAGAATTGAAAGTAGTCTCCATTGTACCGTTGAAAGGCGAATCGGGATAGTATACGGGATTGTCCAGTTCAAAACGCTGCGTCAAGGTTTGCTGTGAAACCTCTCCCGTGGCAAGGAATACGGAAGATGACACCCCATTTATGGTAGCCACTGCGCTGCGCACATTATTCAGCCCTTTGATGTGTACCGTTACCTGCAACTCTTCAATGAGTTGGCGGGGAGTAAAGCAAAGAGAACAGTCTTCCGCAGCAGGAATGCCGGCTTTCATCACATCACTGTAATTTCCAAGCATATCTTCGGTCACTTCAAAGCTTTCTATACGGTCGGCGCAAAGCGTTTCGGGACTGTCCGCCAACTCGTCCGCACGACTTTCCGCACGGCTGGCATAGGCTTCGAGCGTACGATAGCTGTCGCTGCCCCGGAACGCAATGCAGGCAAAGTCATCGAAAGAGCGATTAAAAAGAACGGCATTGTAACGCCCTTCCGGCAAGCGGACTTTGGCATATTCACGGTTTCCCATAAGCACGACTTTCGGAGTTCCGCCATTCTCGGGATAAAATATTGCGGTAGCTCCATAGGCAGCCTCCTCATCGTCCAGTCCGGACTCGCTCCAATCGGCATGGATTTCGATTTCGGATTCCATGTAATAGGTCAGTTCACGACGGTCGCAACCTGCAAGACACAATGATAAAAAGATACAGCACAGGGAATATAATGCAAATATTCCTGCCTGCCTATCGTCTGTCTGTCTATCACTTATCACTTTTTTCATTTCTTCCCTCCTTTCATCTTACGGTTGAGCATCCATACAAGAGAAATCTTTGCTTTAGTAGGACCAATCCATGTATAGCGTCCATTGTTCTGCCATAATAGGGTTTGATAACTGTCGCGGGCGTGGTAGTGCTCGTATCCTGTACGCAGAAGCCCTATACCGAGACTGAATTCCAGATTGAGGTTACGGACTATGCACATACTATATCCGTAACTGACGCCTGCCGCTATGAAGAACTCGCCCTGATAGCCGTTTTTGTCCCATTGAAGGTCGTACTTGCCACCACCCGCATACAAACCGAAGAAATGGCCGGTAAGCACACGGCGGTTACTGCGGTTACCCAACCAGTAACGCCCTTCCACTCCGCCGGAGAGAATCTGCAGGCAGTATTTATCACCATCGAAAAGCCACCACGGGAACATCAGTTCGCCATTCACCGACCAGCGTTCGCCGATAGGAACTTCCAATTCTACATTCGGCATAAAGGCAAGGTCGAACAAAAGGTTGGTTTTCAAAGCGATAAAGGGACGTTTGGGAACTTTCCCGGTAAAAGCGGGAGATACGTTCCGCGTCGTACCTTCCCTGCCGGATACGGTTAAATCGTTCGCTCTCTTTACGCATGAGGAGGAAAAGATATTCCGGTAATTCCCGATACGACAAAGAGGGGTGAGAGTTTCTTTCCGTACGCCCTCAAGGATCGTAGTAAATCGGGGCTTTTTCAGCCATACCGTACAGACGGACGCATTTCGTAATTCCGGCAGAATGTGCTGTCGGATATATCGGTAGGCAGCTCCGCCACCCACTGTTCTCAAACGAATCTCCATCACTCCGGCACTCACATTGGAAGCGAGGATTTCCATCACTTGCTTGCGACAAGGCATATCAGGAGAGTTTTCAATAAGAGGAAGCAATGCCCTCCATTCTGCCACACCGGCACCCGTATGGATGGAACGTTGGTTCAGATGGGGGTATTTCCATACAAGATAGCCTTTCATGGCCTTTGCACGACGATGTGCCAAAGCGTGATTGTATACCCCGTTGCCATCGGGCGAGGAATAGGCGTGAATGTCGATAGTATCGATTTCGGCAGCAGTAAGACTGTCTGACAACAGTTCCTGCAATGCACGGAGAGTGTGGTTGTTATTACGATAGCCGCTATCCACAAGTGAACGGTCGAAACGGAAATGCAGAATAAAGTCTTTCTTTTCCGTCCCCAAATTCTGTGCCCGGACAGTCGTTACTATCAGAGCAAGCAGAAAAATTGTGCTGATGATTCGTCTTATATACATTATTATATATGGGGGATAATCGGTTACAGATCGTTTAACTTTATTTCTTCCAGATAGAGCCGCGTCATGTGGTTGACCACTCCGAGTTTTTTAGCCGTATTGCCGTAACGCAAGTAAAAATCCTCGGTAGCGGGATGATTGCAATTAAGATGTTCACCCGTGGCTTCAAGGATGTCGAGCAACGAGATATTCACCGAAGGGCGTGTCAGTTCATAAGAAGTAATCTTACCCTTCTCTTTACCCGGAATAAGTCTGATGATTTTTCCCATCTCCAACTGTTCCAGCAATTCAGATACAATATTCGTAGAGAATAACCTGCCAAGTGAGTGCGACTCATGAGAGGTCGCAATGGAATGTAAGATAGTGATCGCTACCTGTGTCTGTATCGTCAACATAGTAATCAAGTTTTGTTTGTTTGCTGTTACTCCGTAAGTAACGGGTAAAGAGAATATTACTCCGTAAGTAACAGGAATACACAAACACAAGAAATATAAAGCGTTATAGGCATGACAAAGATGTTTATTACAGAAAACCAGTTGAAAAATGGCATAGGAAATAGCGTATCCATGTTAAGTATTAGAACTTGGAGTAGAGATTCATGTGCGTTCTCATAGTCAGAAAGACTGCATTATGTTAATTTGTCGTTTTGTTTGTTTGCGTAAACTATGTTTTAGTCCCTATTCATTACAAAAATCAATTTTTATAATTTGTTTTCACAAAAAAGTTCATATCTTTGCAGAGAGTTATCATTCCGTTACTTACGGAGTAACAGATACTTTACGCTCTATTCCACAGCGTTTTTCTTCCCGAATAAATGTAATTAATTATCAAACGATTTGCTTTATCAAGCTCATCACCCTCAAAGCTTTTCAGATAGGTACGGGTTACTTCCAACGATGAGTGCCCCAGCCCTTCCGAAATAACCTCTTCAGGTACTTGGCAGTATTTGGCAAGTGTAGCCCAAGTGTGGCGGGCGGTGTATGAGCTAACCTTTACCCCCGCCAAACCGCAACACTCCGAAAGGCGGGACAGATGGAAGTTTAAAGAACGCAGCTTATCGCGATATTCACGGAATGCGGCTTCACCGCTTCGCTTGCCGCTAAGTATATTCAGCAAATAGGGTGAATCGGTATCACTACTTTTATAGCGGTCTATCAAACGCATCGTTTCGGGGAGCAATCTGACACAAAGCTCCGTACCCGTCTTGCGACGACGGCAGATAAGCAAATCGCCGTTCAGATTTCCTTTATGCAGATGCGCCAAATCAGCGTAGGGCATCCCTTGCAAAAGCAACATCAAAGCCAGCGTGTCCTGCGCTTCGCACACATCCGGAGAAAGGCGGTTACGAAGATTCTTATCCAGCAGATTATTCATCTGTACCGCCGTCACCGCCAGTTTGCGCTCGGATGAAACTCCTGTCTTCATCCCGGCAAACAGGCGGTATTCACCCGCTATCAATCCACAATCGACCGCACGATTGTACACCGCACGCAACACACGTACATAAGTGGAAATCGTATTATAACTTCGTTGTAAATCATCCAGATATTCCTGAAAACGCTTCAACCAGCGGCGTGTCAGCGCACCGAAAAAGATTTCACCGCCACCGACAAAATCGGTAACAGCCGCTAAAGCATACTTGTAAATGTGGGCAGTAGCAAACCGCTCTTCCTGCCTCAACCCATCCATGACTTCGTGCATGAATCCTGTAAAACTTTCTTGTTTCATAAAACAATTTTTAAAGAGTTAAACATTCATACTCACCATTTTAATAAAATAAAAGGTGAGAAAACACGAAGGAAGGCAAAAAGATTCGGAAAAAGAGAGTAATAAGGAAGAAAATATGATTACCTATCCCTATTTTTAGGTATTCTTTTTGTTGTTCATGCACATCGTGTCTATGTGACACAAGAGGTTATTCGCAACGGCAATAAGTATTTGCACCGCATGTACAACGAGGTAACAGTTGCTCACTCAATTCATCGCGATAGAACTCGTACAGTTGTCGATACATTATTTCATAGAGGGTTGCTATTTGTTGCTCTTGTTCACTCTCACTTTGAAAACGATTTTTAAAAGGGTCTTCAAAATTAAAATGCGCTTGCCGTTTGGCATTGAGGGTAAGGAAGCTCAGTTCTTCCTCAGCTTCTTTACACAAGGTAACAACATAGTCCCATGACCGATGTGCATATGCTCCGACACCGGAAGGTTTTTTACGCGATATACCATAACCGTTCTGCTCCATCACATTACATACAGCATCGGGAACGCAATTTCCTTCCATAACTCCTGCCGTAGAAATATTCATCCCTCTGCCAAATGCGTGCAGGAGTTCTTGTGCGATACGGCTACGGCACGTATCTTCATTACTTATTAATAATATGTCCATTGTGTGTTATTTTACCAGTTCTAAATATTCACCATATCCTTCTGCCTGCATCTTGTCTTTAGGGATAAAGTGCAAAGAGGCGCTGTTGATACAATAACGCAATCCGCCTTTATCCGCAGGACCATCTGTAAAAACATGTCCCAAATGGGCATCACCTGTTTTGCTGCGAACTTCCGTACGTACCCTTCATCTTCGCTTTACGTGCCAGGTCGAACAGCGCAGGATTGATATGACAATAACCATCAGGATTTTTATCCAGATAATCTTGATGATACTCTTCTGCCGGATAAAAATTCTTCAACGGTTCAATCTCTACCTCCAACGGACGGGTGTAGTTGGCTGCCAGACGGTTAACGGTTTCACGGATAACAGGCAGGTCCGCGACATCTGTATAATAGATGCCTGTACGATATTGAGTTCCACGGTCATTGCCCTGACGGTTCAGACTGGTAGGGTCAATTGTTTTGAAGTAAAGGTCGATAAGAAAAGGCAGGTCTGCCTTATCGGGGTCATACTGTACTTTTACTGTTTCGGCAAAGTTTGTAGTACCGGTGCACACCTGTTGATAGGTAGGGTTGACTATATTTCCGTTTGCATATCCCACCCGGGTAGCTTCTACCCCTTCTATTTGTTTCAGAAAATGTTCGGTTCCCCAAAAACATCCCCCTGCCAGATAAATCTCTTTCATTGGCTTCATATCACTTCTCCTTTCCACCTGATTTGCCGGTTTACCGGCACAGGACAGGCAACTTATTAGCATTACAAAAATAAAGATTATTTGTTTCATACCACTTATCGTATAAACTGTAAAAACAAAAAAGTCAACACAATGGTTGACTTTTCCAAACAATATGTCTGCAACGATATCATCAGAAACTGAATTTCTCCAGTTTCATAGAGGCAATATCTTGTATTTTAGGAACTAAGGTTACAAAATGTGTAGCCTTTTCGTGCGCAGCCAAAGATTCCTCGTCTTTCCATGTTTCGCAAATCATAAGAACATCTTCACGGGTTGCACTTTCAAAAATATCATAGGCAATGCAGCCATTATCTTTCAAGGAACAAGCTACCAGTTCTTTTGCCATTTCCATTACAGCAGCACGGTTATCCGCACTTACTTGAATAAAAACATTCAGTCTAATCATACTCGTATCTATTTTAAATGCGCCGCAAATTTATATAGAATAAATAAGAAGTCCGTTACGATTCTGTGTAATGAATGTAAATCTCATAAAAAAGAATTCCGGTTCATAATGAATCTGAATTCTTATATTACAACAATGTATAGCGTGCTTATGACCTTACTTCTTCCCGTACTCCCCGCCGTTCCATAATATCCGCCATGTGCTCCAATGCCCAACCTACCAATGATTCGATATGCGGCATCAAGCTATATCCCGTTTCCGTAAGGGAATATTCCACACGTGGAGGAACTTCCGCATACACTTTCCTGACTATCAGCCCATCCGTTTCCAACGAACGCAGCGTAACCGTAAGCATACGTTGTGAAATATCACCGATTGTTTTCTGAATATCACAGAAACGCATCGTACCATTCGTCTTTAATGTAACCATGATAAGCATTGTCCACTTATCTCCCAACTTGCTCAAAACATCCCGTATCGGGCAACTACCTATATGATGAAAGTTTTCCATTTTTTAACTTTTACTAATTGTCTGAACGTCAACAATGGTTACATCGCTGTAACTATCTAACATTCAAGTGCCTTCTTGTTTACAACCAATAGGAAACCTAACTTTGCAGCACAAAAGTAATAAACTTACTGAAAATAACTATTGTTTCACTTAATAATTAAGATTATGACAAAGAAAGTTGCGGTTTTGGCAGTAAATCCGGTAAACGGGTGCGGTTTGTTCCAGTACTTGGAAGCGTTTTTTGAGAATGGCATTGCTTATAAGGTGTTTGCGGTGGCAGACAGCAAGGAAATCAAGACCAACTCCGGTATCGCTCTGACAGCAGACGATGTGGTAGCTAACCTGAAAGGACATGAAGATGAGTACGATGCGCTTGTATTCGCTTGCGGTGACGCCGTCCCCGTATTTCAACAGAATGCCGACAAACCGTATAACGTTACCATGCTGGAAATCATCAAAACATTCGGTGGAAAAGGTAAAATCATGATCGGACACTGTGCAGCCGCCATGATGTTCGATTTTACGGGTATCACCAAAGGTAAGAAAGTAGCCGTTCATCCATTGGCGAAACCCGCCATCCAAAACGGAGAAGCAACCGACAATCCTTCCGAAGCAGACGGGAACTTCTATACCGCTCAGGATGAAAACAATATCCGGAACATGATAGAAAAGGTAGTAGCAGCCCTAAAAGCATAAGCAATACGTGAAAGCCCTGTACGATGAGACATTCTAACGAATACGGGGCTTTCTTTTTATCTGTAAAACACATACGCACTCACAGAGATTATTTGTACATTTGTTGCATCGTACTTAGATGCAGTATCCTATGAAAGTCAAGATAGAAGAGAGCTGGCGGCAGCGTTTACAAGAAGAATTCGACAAGCCCTACTTTGAGAGATTGGTATCATTTGTGAAAAGCGAATACGGACGCGCCAATGTGCTTCCGCCGGGACATCTTATCTTTCATGTTTTCAACTCATGTCCTTTTGAGAAGGTAAAAGTGGTTATCTTAGGACAAGATCCCTACCCCACCCCCGGACAATATTACGGAATATGTTTTTCCGTACCGGAAGGAGTAGCTATACCGGGTTCACTCACCAATATCTTCAAGGAGATATATCAGGATTTGGGTAAACCGATTCCTACTTCCGGTAATCTGGACCGTTGGGTAGCTCAGGGAGTACTCTCCATGAATTCTGTCCTTACGGTACGCGCCCACGCAAGCGGTTCGCACCGTAACATAGGTTGGGAAACTTTCACAGACGCGGTAATCAAGAAATTAAGTGATGAACGGGAACATCTCGTATTCATGCTTTGGGGAGCGTATGCCAAAGAAAAGGCAACTTTGATAGACAGCAGTAAACACCTTATACTGACAACCGTCCATCCTTCGCCCCGTTCCGCCGAATACGGTTTCTTCGGATGCAAACACTTTAGCAAAGCCAACGATTATTTACGAAGCAAAGGCATTGAGGAGATAGATTGGTAAGAAAAAGCCCGATTTTACAACACTCCGTTCACCCCGCTGCCGAACAATGCGAAATCTCCCAAACAAGGGTCATCCGGAAAGACCTCCGCCAAAGCCGCAGTTATGTTCCGCGCATTTTTAAGAGAGAATGTTTCCGCATCGGTAAGCCCTAAAAGATAAGCTACCCTACAAACATGGGTATCTGAGGGAATCAGCAAGTCACGACGGTCAAAGCTGTCCCAAATGCCGAAGTCCACTTCCGATTCTTTTCGTATCATCCAGCGCAGAAACATATTCAGCTTCTTTTGAGGGCTCTTGGCTGGAACTTCCAGAAATGCGCACAGCTTCTCCATCGGTGTACCCGAATAGCCCAACAAGGCGTTTTCCAAACTATCAAACTGAGAATAGGCAGCATGCAACCGGGCGAAGTAAGTATAAAAATCCGCATGAGAAAGCATACGGTAAAAACTGCTCTTATCTGTCGGTCGGAAATCTTCTTTCCATTGACAGGACAAGACATACCGATAAGGTGAAACTCCCATTAATTGATGCAGTTCATCCGCTTTTTTCAATATCTGTTTGCGATTTCCAAAACTCATTATAGCTGTGAGCAAACCGCTAATCTCAATATCCTGTTTCTGCGTATACCGATGTGGAAACTGAACAGGATCACCTTGTATAAAGGCGGCGCAATGATATTCTCTTGCCCATGCCAAAAGTTGCAATCGTGTTTTCTCGGTCATGCCTTATAAGATTCAGCCGTTTGTAGTTTCTGTCTTTGCCTTTCTATCCAATTGCTGTAATCCCGCCACAATCCATACAGCGACAACAAAAGGTGCAGTGAGAGTTGTTATCCCCCATTCCATTCCGCCTATCTGAAGCAAAACGGACAGCAATACGGCCATTACAGCCCACACACCGCCTTTCCATGTTCTATCCCCCAAAGCAATGGCGCACAACACACCGTTATATCCCATCAATCCGGCATTCAGAGCGGCATAATCCACTCCAAGCAGCAGGGCGAAGGGAATGGGAAGCAATGCCCCCAGTATGGTATAAAGACCATTGATACGGGAATTCACCAAGATACCCAGCAGAAAGAACACCCCTGCCAACACAGTATTTCCCTGAAACATTACCTGACCGATATTCAGACAAAAAGCCTGTAAAAAAGAAAGCGTCTGAGCCGTCACAGCATCTCCGGAAGACAGTAACAAAGACGGCATCATCCAATTGCAGGCAACCAACAATATCCACACAGAAATAATAAAGGGAGCGGTGAACCCAGATACCAGCCGCTGCAAACCAAAAAGACGGGCTATCCAGGTAGATAAGCACGAGCCTGCAACCAACAGTAATAGGGAAGCAACAGTTATCGGCATAAACACCCCGATTGCTATTCCCACCAAAGTTCCGTTAAACCCGTAAAGTCCGTTCCGTATATCTTCGCGACTATAACCGGAAAAATAAGCCGCCAATGTACTTACAACATTACCTGCAATCGCCAACAAGGCCATTTGCCAAGAATTCAGAAGAATACCTACCAACATTAATAACCCTGACAGTGCATTATTCTGAAACATCACCTGCCCTATACCGCGTCCTAAAATAAGTAAAGCTCCTTTCATATACTTTTTCAAAAGCTATTTATATAATATAATTCCATTGCAAAAGTACATATATTTTATCTTTACAGACAAACTAAACAATGATTATTAACAACCTTCCGTTCAATAAATATGTGATAAACCATATTTATAGCAACATCGGACAAGTCCTCTATCCCTTTTCCCCTTATTTTTGCATCGTGAACAAACCGATAGAATATATGGAAACCAAGAAGACAACCCGGGAAGAGTATCAAAAATGTGTGAATGCAGTGGTAGATTATATCAATCTCCACCTCGGAGAAGAAATCGACCTGAAATCACTGGCCAAGATTTCCCATTTCTCTCCTTTCTACTTTCACCGCATCATGAAAGCTTTTTTGGGCGAACCCATAGGTACGTTTATTGTCCGGACACGTACCGAAGCAGCTGCACGGTTGTTGCGTCATTCCGAACTGCCGATAGCCGACATCGCTTATCGCATCGGTTATTCGTCACCCTCGTCGTTGTCTAAAGTGTTCAAACAGTTCTATGGTATTTCACCTTTAGAATATCGTAACAATAAAAACTTTGTAATTATGAAACCAGCCATTATCCGTCCGGAACTCGAACTGAAACGAGAAATCAAAGAGCTCCCGGCCCGAAACGTGATTTATATCCGATTATTCGGAGACTATAAACTGAATGATTATTGCGGCACATGGATACGCCTTCAACAGTTTATCCAAGAGGAGAAACTGCCAATGGGAGAAGTGATGCCCTATTGTATTTATCATGATGACCCCAAAGTAACTCCGGTAGAAAAACTGCGTACCGATGTATGTATGGTTATGCCAGCTGCCGTAACACCTAAAGGTGATATCGGCTTCAAACAGCTTCCGGCAGGACGTTACGCCATATTCCTATATAAGGGGTCTTATGAGCACCTGCAAGCCGTGTACGATACAATCTATGGAAAATATATCCCTGAAATGGAATGTACTTTCAGAAATGAAGCCAGCGCCGAACGATATCTGAACAATCCTGCAGAAACAGCACCGGATGAACTGTTAACAGAGATTTATATTCCTATAGAATAAATTTCGATACCGAACTTTCATTATAATATTTATAAGTTTATGATTTAGTATTCGTACTTTTGTGAAGCACTAAACAAAAACAAAAATGAAGCAAGAAGTATTGTTTATAATATTAAATGAATATGCCGACTGGGAAGGCGCTTTCATAGCAGCCTGCCTGAACACGGGAGTAATGCCGGACAGCGAAGTGATGTATACCCCAAAAGTCGTTGCCCCGACATTGGATGCTGTGCGTTCTATCGGCGGTTTCCGTACGCTACCCGATTATAGTTTCCGGACGATGCCCACAGATTATGCAGCATTGATACTGATAGGCGGCATGCAATGGAATTCTCCCGAAGCGGCACAAGTGGTTCCTTTGGTGAAGGATGCTCTACAACGTGGAAAAATCATTGGCGCCATCTGCAATGCCGCCTCTTTCATGGCAAAGCACGGTTTCCTTAATAACGTAAAACATACGGGAAATACCATACAGCAGTTGAAGCTTTGGGGTGAACAGAACTATACCAACGAAACCGGTTATGAAGAGAAGCAGGCCGTCAGCGACCAAAATATCGTCACAGCCAACGGCACCGGGCAGCTGGAATTCTGTCGCGAGCTTCTTTTGTTGCTAAAAGCCGATACGTCGGAAAGAATTCATGCATCCTATGATTTCTATAAAAACGGATTTGTAAAATAAAGAAAGGAGGCCTATGGACTGAGCCTAAGACAGCCTTAGTTCAAGCTCAGTCCATACGTACCTAAGGTCTCCATCTCGTCTGCCGTATAACTTCCCTGAGACTTGATATGCTGTACTTCTTTCATGAATGCCTCGGCATGAGCCAGAAAGTCCCGGAAAGTCTTCATCTCTCGAGGATGTCCTTCCACCGTCGGCAAACGTTCGGCAATGTCCAACTGAATAACCAACTTCATCATTTTCATATCCAGCCGGGCCATATCGGGAGAGGGTTTGCGCATACACAATTGCAGAATACTCTGTATCGTGGCAGACATTCTGTTCATGGCAAGTATCTGTTCCTTCATCGGGTTATCATTCAGCAATACCTTCTGCGCTTCCTCGGTAAAAGGAGACAGCATATCAAGAATATTCTCTTTATACTCCGCCATCTCGACGCTCAGCCGGTAATTAACAGGCAGCAGTTTATCGGCAGCAGACTTATCTTTTGCTTTCAGCGAGGAAAGATACCGATTGAAATTAGCATAAAATTGCTTTCTAACCTGAAACAACTGCATAAAATTCTGTTTCAGATTGCGCCGGGTCTCTTCATTAAAATACGTACCGGGGTTGACGACCGATGCAGAATCTTTCTGAGAGAAAGCCGGTGGAACAACAGCCGTCAGTATCGGCGCATCCCCATTCTGTTCCATATATCCCAATACGGAATTCACATCCTTCTCCACCACCAGATTCTTCAACAGGGCGAGCGAGGCATTGTAGTACTTCATCACCTTATCCGCCTGTTCCACTTCCGCAGCAGAATATTTTTCGGAAGTTTTCCGCTGAACACCGCTACCGCAAGCAGCCAACATAAGAGTAACCGCAAACGCTCCCACAAACATTAAATTCTTTCTCATAAGGTTTCCTTTCATTTTTTAATATGCACGTACCATTCGCATGTACGCTTTTATTCACTAATTTTGCAAATCATTATGCGGAACAAACAAACGATGAAAGAGATAGGTTCCGGTATATCGTTTAATTTTCAAGAAAAAGATGCAAAACACTACTATAAAAGGTTTTCTATATGCGGCACTCTCCTCGTCCACATTCGGACTGGCACCTTTCTTCAGCATATCATTGTTGGTAGCGGGATTCTCATCCTTTGAAGTGCTGACATACCGCTGGGGAATCGCTTCACTCATTTTGGCAATTGCCGGCATCATATTGGGAGAGCGGTTCCGAATCACCGGGAAAGACTGGCAAACCGTATTCATACTAAGCCTGTTCAGAGCCACCACCTCATTCAGCCTCGTGATAGCCTACCAAAATATTGCCAGCGGCGTAGCATCCACCATTCACTTCATGTACCCTCTGGCGGTAGCGCTTACCATGATGCTGTTTTTCAAGGAAAAGAAGTCTTTCTCCATCCTGTTTGCAGTGTTCATTTCATTGATAGGCGCGGCGTTACTGTCATCGGGCGAGATAGATTTCAAAGGCGGAGATACTGCAACAGGACTGATCGCCGCCGCCATTTCCATATTCTCGTACGGCGGATATATTATAGGTGTACGGAAAAGCCGCGCTGCCAGCATCCCGTCTACGGCACTGACCTGCTATGTCATGGGATTCGGAACCCTATTCTATATTATAGGCGGCTGTCTGACAGACGGCATCCGACCGGCAACAGACGGCCATGCATGGCTGAACATCCTCGGACTGGCAATACCGGCAACGGCCGTTTCCAATATCAGTCTGGTAAAGGCAATCAAACATGTAGGCCCCACGCTTACATCCATCTTCGGAGCATTGGAACCTCTGACCGCCATAGTCATCGGATGTTGCGTATTCAAAGAAAGCTTCACATGGAGCAGCGCTATCGGAATCGCCCTGATTGTGACGGCAGTGACAGTAGTCATCCTGCACGAAAACGGCACAGGCAAAGTGCGCAAGTAATCCTACTTCGTCCGCTTATAATCCGCGATAAATCCTTCCATCATCCACTTTGCCAAAGCCTGGCGGTTGGAGCTGATAACGAAACGACGTTGGTCGAACGTATTCTGGATATTGCCCAATTCCACAAAAACGGAAGTCGGCGCAGCTTTCAGCAATACATAAAGGTTGCGTGAGCTGACAGTCCCCTCAAACCCGCGGTTCGGCTGATGTTTGTCGTACTTCGACTCGAAAGTTTCTTTCATGGTAACCGCCAGCTTCTTTCCCAACACGCTTTTCGGAGCATGGTAAAAGAAGACATCCGTCTGCGCGCTCTTGCTACGGCTGTCTACGTGCAGAAAGATGGCCCGGCAATACTTATATTTCTGACGGTCTTTCCGATAGAGTTCATTGATTTTGGCACAACGCTGTTGCAGACGGGCTACCTGGCTCAGCGGAATAGCCTCTCCCATACAAGTTTCCCGCTTACTGTTGGAAAGATAGCGATCGTCACGAATCCCGTCTTTGGCATCCTGAATGATGATACGTACTTCCGCCCCTTCCTGCATCAGGTTACGGGCAAGGCGCAAGGCAACATCATAGGCATATTCATCCTCATGCAACTCCACCTTTCCTATTTTTCCGATAGCTCCCGGGTCGGGACCGCCATGCCCGCTGACTACATAGAAGCAAGCGCCCTGTAAGCGGTTGGAAGTCACTTTCACATCAGCCAGTTTCTTCCCGAACAACCGTTCCCGAACCGCTCCCTTTTTGCCGGCGGCAGATTTGGATGAAGCGGCGGCAGAAGTCCCCTTCTTCAAGGGAGGCAATATATACTTCACTCCCAATCGCAGTTCCTCTTTTCCACGCAGACGTTTCTCGTTCAGCTTCATAAACTCGTTATAGCAGGCTTTTCCGGGACGCTTGTTCCGCTCCAGAAAAGCGGAAATACCCTCACCCGCCTTGGGTGTGGCATATTCTCCCTGAGCAGAGACCTCAAAAACAAGAAAAGTACAAAAGAAGATAGCCAGCAAGCAAAATATACGTTTCATATTCCCGTTATTCGTCATTTATTCGTATCGGCAGTAAATTTTCAACTGCTAAATTATTGCATTTTACCATTCACGCGTACAAATTTATATTTTTTTCCCTACTTTTGCGACAACTTACGCGTTTTAAAGAAAAGAAACTCTAAAAACAGATAGCATTATGGCAAAGCAATTCAAGCCGGAGACACTGTGCGTACAGGCAGGGTGGACTCCTAAAAAGGGTGAACCCCGTGTACTCCCCATTTATCAAAGTACAACTTTCAAATATGACACCAGCGAACAAATGGCTCGTCTGTTCGACCTCGAAGACAGCGGTTACTTCTACACCCGTCTGCAGAATCCTACGAACGATGCCGTTGCCGCCAAGATAGCCGCTCTTGAAGGCGGTGTAGCCGCTATGCTGACATCGAGCGGACAGGCTGCGAATTTCTATGCTATCTTCAACATCTGTCAGGCAGGCGACCACTTCGTATGCTCATCCACTATCTATGGCGGAACATTCAACCTGTTTGGCGTAACAATGAAAAAACTGGGCGTCGACGTGACTTTTGTCAACCCGGATGCGCCCGAAGAGGAAATCTCCGCAGCTTTCCGTCCGAATACCAAAGCCTTGTTCGGCGAAACGATCTCCAACCCCACGCTGGAGGTTCTCGATATTGAAAAGTTTGCCCGCATCGCCCACAAGCATGGTGTGCCGTTGATTGTAGACAACACTTTCCCCACTCCTATCAACTGCCGCCCGTTTGAATGGGGAGCCGATATAGTAGTCCACTCCACCACCAAATACATGGACGGACACGCCACCAGCGTAGGCGGCGCAATTGTAGACAGCGGTAATTTCGACTGGGACGCGCATGCCGACAAATTCCCCGGCCTCTGCACTCCGGACGAATCGTATCACGGGCTCACTTATACAAAAGCTTTCGGCAAACTGGCTTACATCACGAAAGCTACGGCGCAGTTGATGCGCGACCTCGGCAGCATCCAGTCTCCACAGAATGCCTTCTTGCTGAACCTCGGTCTGGAAACGCTGCACCTGCGTATGCCTCAACATTGCGGCAATGCCCAGAAAGTCGCCGAATACCTGTCTAAGAATGACAAAGTGGCATGGGTAAACTATTGCGGTCTGCCCGACAATAAGTACTACGAGTTGGCACAGAAATACATGCCGGGCGGTTCGTGCGGCGTTATCTCCTTTGGGCTGAAAGGCGGTCGTGAGGTATCCATCAAATTTATGGATTCACTGAAGCTGGCTGCTATCGTAACCCACGTTGCCGATGCGCGTACCTGTGTGCTTCACCCTGCCAGCCATACGCATCGTCAGCTTTCTGACGAGCAATTGTTGGAAGCCGGTATCCGTCCCGACCTTATCCGCTTCTCGGTGGGTATTGAAAACGCGGATGACATTATCGCTGATATAGAGCAAGCGCTGAACGCGTAACCAAATAAATTTTGCACCACAGCGAAAAAGAAATATCGCTGTGGTGCAAAACCTTTTTTCAGATGATTTCGGCCTGATAAGCCGGAAGTCTTATTCCACTTTCAACGTAATCGGCAAACTCGCCTTACCCTGATAGAATGTCCCTGCCTTAACGACCGAAGCATCGCACTTCATCGGCATTTCCCACAAAGCGGAATTTACAGTCGGTTCTGAACCATCCATTGTATAACGTATTTCAGCGCCTCGAATGGCTGTATTGGCGTAAAGTGTATCGTCTTTCACCAGCAATCCCGGATGCGGCAGGCGGAAATTGATACCGTTCTCCGCCCAATAAGGCATTTCCATATCACTGATTTTTTCATAATACAGCGCCAGCGCTTTGTCGAAAGCTTGTTGTTCCTGTGCGCCTCGCAGTTTTTCCCATGCCGGATAAGCATTCCAACCACGCTCTGCCAGTCCCATGATTTTCGGGAAAAGAAGATATTCCACACCGCTGAAGCTACGGATTGTTTCGGCAAACAGCTGACCTTGTACACCCAGAATATTCTTTCGGCCTTCTGCCGTCAGAACAGTTTTTCCTTTTTCCGCTTTATCCAAATCAACAGAATCCCCTGCTCCGTCCGTACGCAATGAACGATAGATGCTGAAAGGAAGCATGGAAAAAGAGATTGCCTCATCCACATAGCCGCCCCAGTCGAGCCCGCGCTCATCAGGATGCCCGTTGTAAGCCATATCCATATAGAAATTGCCCACATTGCAGAGAATCACCGGATAACCGTTGTTGGCAATCTGATAAACCACTTCATCGTAGCCCGGAACCGTATTCCAGCAGTACACGCCTGCCGCCTGAGTCCGCAATTGCCGGTGAGCCTCTTCGGTATGCCCCAAAGCCACTTCCTGCCACCCGCTGAACTTCAGACCGTTCCTTTGCATGATGCCGGCCATTTGCGTGATGAAATACTCTGCCAAATCATGCGGTTTCGTCATACCTTCCTCTTTCATCAATGCCCGGCACTTGGGAGAACCCAGCCATACGCCGCGCGCCACCTCATCACCGCCAAGATGCACCGTAGTCAGCGGTACGCCGGCTTCCTCGTACATAGCCGCAAGTTCCTGAATCACTTTCTCCATAAAGCGGTAGGCGGAAGGCATGGCCACATTTATCACATTGTCCGTATAATACTGCACGGACGCATAGCGAGAAGTATCTTCCGGCTCACTCAACAGATATTCGGCGGCCTTTTCCATATCCGTATCCTTATACCTGTTGTAACGTGCTTTCATGGAAACGATAGCCGCACGGGCATGTCCGGGAGATTCTATTTCCGGTATGACGCGAATATGCCTTTCGGCGGCGTAACGTAGCAAACCGATGAAATCCTCGCGGGAGTAATGTCCGTTGCCTACCGTTGAGGCATCCGGATCATAGCCGCCATCGTAACAGGGATAGAGGCATCGGCTCTCGTCAGTGGTATGTCCGCGACGGCTGCCTACGGCCGTCAGTTCTTCCAGTCCCGGAATTTCCAGACGCCATGCTTCGTCATCCGCAAAATGGAAATGAAGCACATTCATTTTGTAAGAAGCGAAAATATCCACCAGCTTTTTCAGATTGTCCGCGGCAGTGAAGTTACGGGCAATGTCTATCATCTGCCCGCGGTACAAAAGGTCGGGATAATCTTCCACGGACATGGCGTCCAGCCGGTACGGCGCTTTTTTATCTTTCAGCATCGCCAGCAAAGTCTGCGTACCGTTGAAAACTCCGTGCGGCGTGGCGGCGCTGATTTTTATCCGATCGCTGCCTATAACCATATCATAGTATTCATCGTTCACAGCTTTCGCCTTGTCGGCCAAAGTTTCCAAAGCAATTGTGACGGGAGCTTGGCCAACTATCTCCAAACCATACAAGGCGGACAGTTTCTCTTTCAGCAGCTTCGCCTCGCCGGCGTACTCGTCCGGATAAACCAAAGCCACCTTACCGTCCAGCACAACACCACCCTCGGCAGGCGTTACTTTCTTTACCGACGGCAATATATCCGACTGTTTCAAAGCCGGCGCATGTGCCAAACGGAGGTTCGATTCGTATATCTTAACCGCATCCGGATAGCCGGGCAGTGATTCCGGCGAGGGCAGCCCAAGCGCATTCAGCGTTACGGGAAGCGGCTTGCCTTCCTTACCGTCTGTCGCAGCTACCCAATAAGTACCCTCGGGCACATGCGAGTTCCGGTCCAGCTTGTAAGAACACAGGAAAGTGATACGCATGGAATCGCCGGGTGCCAGCGAAGTGAAGCTTTCCGTCGGATACATCTTAAAGAAGTTTCCGTTCACCGACTCCACCTTAACGGCAGGATTCCCCGCCTGCTTCACATTGCGGGGAAGCTGTGAATAATAGATTGTCCAATCTTTGGGAAGAGGAGCATCGGAGATGTTTTTAAGAACAAAGGAGTTCTCATAATAGCCGGGAGCAATGTCGCTCGCCCCCATTTCCCAGGTCAGGGAAACCGGAGCTTCGGATTTGTCACTCGTTCCGCATCCCGTCCAAAACGGCACGGTGCAAAACAATAATCCTGCAAGAGGAAGTTTCAAAATTTTCATAAAATACTTGTGTTAAGTTAATAATCGGGGGTAATTACTTAAATCTACTGCCAAAAATAAGCATTTTTAGTTTATTTACTGATAAATCTAATAGAAATTATCAGTCACAAGCTACAATTTAGAACTTTTATCTCTAAATTTGCGACCAAATTATAACCATTTTAACTAATCTACCATGGCTAAGATAACCAAAGAAGCCGCCTTGCTTTATCACTCGCAAGGCAAACCGGGAAAAATTGAGGTAGTGCCGACCAAGCCCTACAGTACACAAACCGATCTTTCACTCGCTTATTCTCCGGGCGTTGCGGAACCTTGTCTCGAAATCGAGAAGAATCCGCAAGACGCGTACAAATATACAGCAAAAGGTAATCTGGTAGCTGTAATTTCCAACGGAACCGCCGTTCTCGGTTTGGGCGACATAGGCGCGCTCAGCGGCAAGCCCGTTATGGAAGGAAAAGGGCTGTTATTCAAAATTTATGCCGGTATCGATGTATTCGATATTGAAGTGAACGAAAAAGACCCCGATAAGTTTATCGAAGCGGTCAAGGCAATCGCCCCCACTTTCGGCGGTATCAATCTGGAAGATATCAAAGCTCCCGAATGTTTTGAAATAGAACGCCGTCTGAAAGAAGAGCTCGACATCCCCGTGATGCACGACGACCAGCACGGTACAGCCATCATCTCCAGCGCCGGACTGCTGAACGCCCTGGAAGTGGCAGGCAAGAAGATTGAAGATGTAAGAATCGTGGTGAACGGCGCAGGCGCTTCCGCCACCTCTTGCACCAAGCTATACGAGTCGCTCGGCGCGCGCCGTGAAAACATCCTGATGCTGGACAGCAAAGGCGTCATCACCAGCGACCGCGAAAACCTGACCGAACAGAAACGTTACTTTGCAACCGACCGTCGCGACGTGCATACCCTTGCCGAAGCCATCAAAGGCGCCGACGTATTCCTCGGCCTGTCCAAAGGTAATGTATTGACACAGGATATGGTGCGCAGCATGGCCGACCATCCCATTGTGTTCGCCCTTGCCAACCCTACTCCGGAAATATCTTACGAGGACGCCATGGCCGCACGCCCGGATGTATTGATGTCTACCGGCCGTTCCGACTATCCGAACCAGATTAACAACGTCATCGGCTTCCCCTACATCTTCCGCGGCGCGCTCGACACGCAAGCCAAAGCCATCAACGAGGAAATGAAGATTGCTGCGGTACACGCCATCGCCAACCTCGCCAAACAACCCGTACCCGATGTAGTGAATGAGGCCTACCATGTAAACAACTTCACTTTCGGTCCTGAATACTTCATCCCGAAACCGGTAGACCCGCGCCTCATCACCGAAGTATCTTGCGCGGTAGCCAAAGCCGCCATGGACAGCGGCGTAGCTGGCAAGAGCATCGAAGATTGGGATGCCTACAAACTGCAACTGCGCGAACTGATGGGCTACGAAAGCAAACTCACCCGCCAGCTCTACGACACTGCCCGCCGCAACCCGCAGCGCGTAGTCTTTGCCGAAGGCATTCACCCGAATATGCTGAAAGCTGCCGTTGAAGCCAAAGCCGAAGGTATCTGCCACCCTATTATATTAGGTAATGACGAAGCAATCGAGAAATTGGCGAAAGAACTCGACCTCAGCCTCGAAGGCATCGAAATCGTAAACCTGCGCCATCCTGACGAATCGGAACGCCGCGAGCGTTATGCACGTATCCTTTCCGAAAAGCGTGCCCGCGAAGGCGTTACCTACGAAGAAGCCAACGACAAGATGTTCGAGCGCAACTACTTCGGTATGATGATGGTGGAAACCGGCGAGGCCGACGCTTTCATCACCGGATTGTACACCAAATACAGCAATACCATCAAGGTAGCCAAAGAAGTAATCGGCATCCGTCCGGAATACAAGCATTTCGGTACCATGCACATCCTCAACTCCAAAAAAGGTACGTACTTCCTTGCCGACACGCTCATCAACCGCCATCCCAACGCGGAAACACTGATTGATATCGCCAAACTGTCGGAATATACCGTACGTTTCTTCAACCATACGCCCGTTATGGCCATGTTGAGCTACTCCAACTTCGGAACAGACAAAGAAGGAAGTCCGGTAAGCGTGCACGAAGCCGTGGACTATATGCAGCAAAACTATCCCGACCTTGCCATTGACGGTGAAATGCAAGTGAACTTTGCCATGAACCGCGAACTGCGCGATGCCAAATACCCCTTCACCCGTCTGAAAGGAAAGGATGTGAATACGCTTATCTTCCCGAACCTGAGCTCCGCCAACTCCGCATACAAATTGTTGCAGACAATGGATATGGATTCCGAGCTTATCGGCCCGATACAAATGGGGTTGAACAAGCCTATCCACTTCACCGACTTTGAAAGCTCCGTACGCGATATAGTAAACATCACTGCGGTGGCGGTTATCGACGCCATTGTAGATAAAAAGAAAGCCGGTAAATGAAAAGACGATTATCCAAATTCCAAATAGTTTGCATTACGCTTCTTTGGGCGGCACTTTGTTACATCGTCTTGACTTCCGCCGAACGAATTGACGGGCCAATCATTCTAACGCTTATCATTTCGGCGGCATTGGTATTCATTCCTGTAATAAAAGCTCTCAAAAGAGGATAAATAATATCTTTTTATTCCTTTTTGCGGGATAAAACAACATTTTTGCTGTTTTATCCCGCATTTTCTTTATAAATTGTTTGCTTGTATCATTTTTATGTTTACTTTTGCAACCGCAACGAGAGATAAGGCGATAAGGTAATAAAGTGATGAGGCTTACACTTATGTTCATCGCACGATGATACAGAAGCGACGCCATCACCCTACCGCATCACCACTTTATAACACAAATATGTAACCAATTTAAAGAAATAGATTATGAATGCAGCTAAGGTATTAGAAGATTTGAAAAGACGGTTCCCCAACGAACCGGAGTATCATCAGGCAGTAGAAGAAGTTCTTTCTACCATTGAAGAAGAGTACAACAAACATCCGGAGTTTGACAAAGCCAATCTGATTGAACGTCTTTGCATCCCCGATCGCGTTTACCAATTCCGTGTTACTTGGGTGGATGACAAGGGTAACGTACAAACCAACATGGGTTACCGTGTACAGCACAACAACGCCATCGGTCCGTACAAAGGCGGTATCCGCTTCCACGCTTCCGTGAACCTGTCCATTCTGAAATTCCTTGCTTTCGAACAGACTTTCAAAAACTCACTGACTACCCTGCCTATGGGTGGCGGTAAAGGCGGTTCGGACTTCTCTCCGCGCGGCAAGTCAAACGCAGAGGTTATGCGCTTCGTTCAGGCTTTCATGCTGGAACTGTGGCGTCACATCGGTCCCGAGACTGACGTTCCCGCCGGTGACATCGGTGTAGGCGGCCGTGAAGTAGGTTTCATGTTCGGTATGTACAAGAAGCTGACACACGAGTTTACCGGAACATTTACAGGAAAAGGCCGCGAATTCGGCGGTTCGCTGATCCGTCCGGAAGCTACGGGTTACGGTAACATCTACTTCTTGCTGGAAATGCTGAAAACCAAAGGCACAGACCTTAAAGGTAAGACCTGTCTGATTTCCGGTTCGGGTAACGTAGCCCAGTACACTGCCGAGAAAGTATTGGAAATGGGCGGTAAAGTTTTAACGATGTCCGACTCCGACGGTTACATATACGACCCCGCAGGTATCGACCGTGAAAAACTGGATTACATCATGGAGTTGAAGAACCTCTACCGTGGACGTATCCGCGAATATGCAGAGCAATATCCGGGCGTTAAATACGTAGAAGGCGCACGTCCCTGGAGTGAAAAAGCGGATATTGCCTTGCCGTCCGCCACTCAGAATGAAATCAACGGTGACGATGCCAGAAAACTTATCGCCAACGGTGTAATGGCGGTATCCGAAGGCGCCAACATGCCTTCTACTCCCGAAGCCATCAAAGTATTCCAGGAAGCCAAGATTCTGTATGCTCCGGGTAAGGCGGCCAATGCCGGCGGTGTATCGGTATCGGGTCTGGAAATGACTCAGAACTCCATCAAACTGGGTTGGAGCTCCGAAGAAGTAGATGAGAAGCTGAAAAGCATCATGAAGAATATCCACGCCGCTTGCGTGCAATACGGTACGGAAGAGAACGGTTACGTGAACTATGTGAAGGGCGCTAACGTTGCCGGATTCATGAAAGTAGCCAAAGCCATGATGGCACAAGGTATTCTGTAAGAACAGACAGCCATAGTATAATAAAACAGAGGCGGGAAGATACAATGTTCCCCGCCTCTATTTTTTTATTTAATAATATTGTCTACATTTACTCCCCGTTAAAAGAGATTTCAAAACGATATGACAACAAAAGAAATTCCCGTACTGCTCCTTACCGGTTATCTGGGCAGTGGCAAAACGACCTTGGTAAACCATATTCTCGCCAATAAACAAGGTATCAGATTCGCGGTTATCGTCAATGACATAGGCGAGGTAAACATCGATGCAGACCTCATCCAAAAAGGCGGCGTTGTGGGCAAGAAAGACGAAAGCCTCGTTGCGCTTCAGAACGGTTGCATCTGTTGTACGCTGAAAACGGACTTGATAGAGCAAATAGGCGAAATCATGCGGATGGAGCGTTTCGATTATATCGTCATCGAAGCCAGCGGCATCTGCGAACCGGAACCCATCGCGCAGACCATCTGCTCCATTCCCCGCCTGGGCGGCATGTACACCAAGTATGGCATCTGCCGCTTGGACTGCATCACTACCGTAGTGGACGCCCTGCGCCTGCAAAGCGAATTCTCCTGCGGCGACGACCTTACCCGGAAAGGGATTGACGAGGAAGACATTGAAAATCTTATCATCCGGCAGATTGAATTCTGTAATATCATTCTTCTGAACAAGGCGGCGGAAGTAAAGCCCGAAGAGTTGGACCGCATCAAGCTGATTATACGTACCCTGCAACCCGCGGCCGAAATCATCGAATGCAATTACGCGGATGTGAATTTAAAGAAGATTATCCATACAGGCATGTTCGACTTTGAACGGGTGGCTACTTCGGCGGGATGGATTCGCGGAATAGAGAAACAGGCCACCGAAGAGGAAGAGAAAGAAGCGCACGGACATCACCGCCACCATGAAGACGGGCATGCGCATCCTCACGAAGAACACGAGCACCGTCACGAAGCGCACGGAAACCATCATCACCATCACGAAGGGGGCGAAGTGGAAGAGTACGGCATCGGCACTTTCGTTTACTACCGCCGTCCGGCATTCGACATTCACAAATTCGACCACTTCATCGCCACCAGATGGAGCCGCAACATCATCCGTGCCAAAGGCGTATGCTATTTCAGCCACAACCGCGACATGTCCTACCTCTTTGAACAGGCAGGCGCCCAGAAGCAACTGACCGAAGCCGGCTTGTGGTATGCCACAGCACCCGAAGAAGACCTGATTGAATTAATGCGTCAGGAACCCGGCCTGATGCGTGACTGGGATGATAAGTACGGAGACCGTATGCAGAAGATAGTCTTCATAGGACAGCACATGGACAAAGAGCAGATTATACGCGACCTCGACGAATGCCTTGAATAAGGCACATTTCCGTTTCCACCGGAGAAGACGGCTGTTTCCCTAATGGAAACGCCCGTTCCCCTTAAAGGAAACCCGAATTTCCAAGCAGGGAAACCGAAGTTTCTACCGTAGGAAACTGACGTTTCCCTTTAAGGAAACCGGAATTCCCGCCATGGGGCAGCCACATTACGCTGCATTTCAGCCGGCTATCCCCACCAATCATACCGTTCTACATACTCGTCGAAGTAGTCATCAAGCCGCAGGCCGAGAGCTTCCGCCTGGCTGACAATGTACTGCTGGGCGGTAGGGTCGATAAGGTATTCCCCTTTACGGGCGAGGTAATAGTTCTTACGTCCGAAGTAGGAAATAAGCCGCAAGCGGAATGTGCCCGCCACCCGAACCGTCAGCAACTCTGCCACCCGGGTGAAACCGCGGGCGTAGCGCACCGGCGTATTCGGACGGTAATATTCGCACTCTCCTTTCATCGACTCCAACTTCCGGGGACTAAGCGTAGGCAGGAACGGATATTGCGGGGAAGCGTTCCGCAAGGCTATATAGCGCAGGCAGGTAAAGCGTTTCGTACAATCGGCAGAGGCACATACACCGAAGTTGTAAGGCGCCTGCGAATTCTCTAAGTTATTCATTTATTTTACAGATTAGTTTGTCTCAACGCTTCATAGACAGCCGGATGCAGGAAATAGCGCACGTCCCTGCCCTCTTCCATCGCCTGGCGGATAAAGGTAGAACTTATTTCGAATGTGGGCGAAGAGGCCAGTTTTACATTTTGAGGTAAAGTATTCCCGTCCACCGCATAACCGGGACGGGGATAAATAAGAATAAAGTTTTCCGCAAGAATACGCTCCGACTGATACCAGCGGGAAAAGAGCGCCCAGTTATCAGAACCTATGATAAGGTGAAAAGTATCTTGCGGGTAAGCCTGTTTCAATTTATCAAGCGTATGGACGGTATAAGACGGGCGCGGCAGATGAAACTCGAAATCGGAAGCCCGGAACTTGGGATACCCCTCGATGGCAAGCCGCACCAGCTTCAGGCGAAGCTCATCGCTCATCAGAGAAACTTCTTCTTTCAGCGGATTATGCGGTGTCACCATAAACCAAACCTCGTCCAACCCTTCGTATTCACAAAGATAATTGGCAAGAGCCAGATGTCCGATATGTACCGGATTGAACGAACCGCTGAAAATACCTATATTCACTTGGTAAATTGAAAATTAAGAATTGAGAATTAAAAAATGCCGGAGACTATGCTGTCAAAGTTCTCCTTTCAGACGCTTCCAACAGCCGTAAATATTTACGCCGCTTATGAACATCACGATGAGCATGGCTGCGGCCGGAGTGTATTCCTTCAGGTCGACATTCAATATAGCCAAAACAATAGCTCCCAGGAACAGAACGATATTCAGGACTAACAGGAGCTTATTGGCTCTCGGCGATAGCTTTTTGATTTGGGTCCGCTTCATCGGTTCAAGAATTGAGTTATTACTTTTAAAGCTTCCGCTTTAGCCGTCTCCAAATCATCGTTCACAATCACCGTATCGAACTTCGGCGCGAAACCCAGTTCGTATTCGGCTTTCGCCACACGGCTCTCGATTACTTCGGGAGCATCCGTGCCGCGGCCTACCAAACGCTTCCGCAGTTCTTCCACCGAAGGCGGCTGGATAAAAACGGACAAGGCACGCTCTCCGTAGAATTTCTTGATATTACAACCGCCCACTACATCTACGTCGAATACAACATTCTGTCCGGCCGCCAACTGCTTTTCCACCTGTGCTTTCAGCGTTCCGTAAAAGCGGTCCTGATACACTTCTTCGTATTCCAGAAACTCATCATTGGCGATGCGGCTCCGGAACTCTTCGGGAGTGAGGAAGAAATATTCCACACCATTCCGTTCGGCGCCGCGTGGCGGACGGCTGGTTGCGGAGATAGAAAAAGCCAGGTTCAGGTTCTGCGTCAGCAGATAGTTGATAATTGTGGACTTGCCCGAACCGGAGGGGGCGGAAAATATAATCAGTTTACCCATCTATGGTATTTGCTATTTGACGATTGACAATTTACTATTTAATACGCTGCAGAATATCCGGGACTTGTTCCTTACATTACATTCAGGACTTGTTCCTTAATCTGCTCCAACTCATCTTTCATCTGCACTACAATCTTCTGCATTTCAGCATGATTGGATTTACTGCCCAAAGTATTGATTTCGCGTCCCATCTCCTGTGCGATAAAGCCTAACTTCTTGCCTTGTCCGCTGCCGCTCTCGAGCGTGCTGATAAAGTATTTCAGATGATTGGAAAGACGTTGCTTCTCTTCATTGACATCAAGTTTCTCAATATAGTAGATAAGTTCCTGTTCCAAACGGTTCTTATCATAATCTACGCTCAATGTCTTTTCAAGGGCATCCGTGATACGGTCTTTGACCTTTCCTACCCGTTCCTGCTCGTATGGGGCGACCGACTCAAGCAACCGGGCTATATTCCCGATTTTCTCACGGAACTTCTTCTCCAACGCCGCGCCTTCCTGCTTGCGGAAATCTATCAGATGCCCGATAGCCTCTTCTACCGCTACGTGAGCCACCGCCCACTCCTCGTCACTCAATTCCTGCGTTTCATTCTTCGTCATTACGTCCGGCATACGAAGCAGTGTAGCAAACCAATCGGCAGGTTCGGGGATACCGGCAGACGCGGAAATCTCCTTAATCCGCTTATAGTACGCCTCTACCAACTCCTGGTTGATAGGAGTGGCCAGTTGTTCCGCATCTTTCTTTTCAATCCAAAGGCTGAAATCGACCTTGCCGCGTTCCAGCGTCCTGGATATTTCATTGCGGATTTCCATTTCCTTTTCCCTGTAAAGCGGAGCGATACGCGCAGACAAATCCATAGCTTTGCTGTTGAGCGACTTAATTTCAACATTGATTTTCTTATCGGGCAATTCGGCAGTTGCTTTGCCATAGCCTGTCATAGATTGTATCATAACAGTATAATTTTATTTTCTTAGCTAATTATCAAAGAGTTACAATCCGCATAAATCTCTCTCGCCCGTAACTCTTCTCCAAAATATCCGACAAAGATAGCTATTCTCAATGATTATTTATTGCATTCATTGAGAATTCTTTGAGCAAATGTCAAACCAAGCTTTCCTACAAACAACTTGTGTAATCGAAACAAATCACGTAAATTTGCCACAATAAAATTCAGAATAGAAGTTATGTCATGTATCTTGCACATTGAAACGTCCACTTCAGCCTGCTCCGTAGCTGTGAGCGAAGACGGGCAGAACGTTTTCAAAAAAGAAGACCTGAACGGTCCTTCACACGCAGTATCATTGGGAGTATTCGTGGACGAGGCGTTGTCGTTTGCCGACAGCCATGCCATGCCGCTGGATGCCGTTGCCGTAAGTTGCGGCCCCGGTTCGTACACAGGATTACGCATCGGTGTATCCATGGCGAAAGGCGTTTGTTACGGCCGGAACCTGCCTCTCATCGGCCTTCCTACCCTGAAGGTGCAATGCGTGCCGGTGTTGCTTTATCACGACGATTTACCGGAAGATGCATTGCTGTGCCCTATGATTGACGCCCGGCGCATGGAAGTGTACGCCGCCGTGTACGACCGCGCACTGAAACCCGTACGTGACATAGCAGCGGACATTGTAGATGAAAACTCATACCGGGAGTTCTTGGATAAGTCCCCCGTCTACTTCTTCGGTGACGGTGCGGCCAAATGCAAAGAAAAGATAGTCCATCCCAATGCGCATTTCATCGACGGCATCCGTCCACTGGCAAGCATGATGTTTCCACTGGCGGAAAAGGCAATAGCCGAAGAAGATTTTAAAGACGTCGCCTACTTCGAACCGTTCTATTTGAAAGAGTTCGTAGCGAGTCAACCGAAAAAACTTATTTAGTGATGAGTGTTTAGTGATTAGTGATTAATGCCATGCGGCATAATAGCGCAGCCTACTAATCGCTAAACACTAATCACTAATCATTAATCACTAATCATTAATCGTTAATTACTAAAAGATTATGCAATATAATACTCAACAAAAACGGATGCCTTTGCCCGAATACGGACGTAGTATCCAAAACATGGTAGACCATGCATTGACAATCGAAGACCGCTCCGAACGTCAACGTTGTGCAAACACGATTATCAACATCATGGGAAATATGTTTCCCCACTTGCGTGATGTACCCGATTTCAAGCATAAACTTTGGGACCATCTTGCCATCATGTCCGACTTCAAGCTGGACATTGATTATCCATACGAAATTATCCGCAAAGATAATTTGAAAACCAAACCGGAAACAGTCCCTTATCCCAGTACCAAAATACGTTACCGCCACTACGGCCGTACTTTGGAAGTACTGATTAAGAAAGCCATCGACTTCCCCGAAGGAGACGAGAAGCAAAATCTCGTTGCACTGATATGCAACCACATGAAGAAAGACTATATGTCCTGGAATAAGGATACTATCGACGACCGCAAAATAGCGGACGACCTTGCAGAACTGTCCGACGGCAAACTGCAAATGACCGATAGCCTTCTCCGCCTTATGTCTGAACGGATCGAGCAGAATTATCGTCCGAAAATGAATAATCAGAACAACAGGAATAACAATAGAAATAATAAAAGAAAATACTAAATAAAGCGATTAGTGGTTAGTGATTAGTGATTAGCGATTAGCGATTAGCGTTTAACGCCATACGACATCACCATTCCGCCACTAATCACTAATCACTAATCACTAACCGCTAATCACTAACCACTACTTCCATGGCCTCATTTGTAATAGAAGGCGGACACAGCCTTTCCGGTGACATTTATCCTCAAGGAGCGAAGAACGAGGTGTTGCAGATTATCTGCGCCACGCTGCTCACTGCCGAAGAGGTGACAGTGCACAACATACCGGATATTCTGGACGTGAATAACCTGATTCAACTGATGCGGGATATGGGAGTGAACGTATCGAAAAAAGGCATCGATACATACAGCTTTCAAGCGGCCAATGTTGATTTTGCCTATTTGGAGAGCGACGAGTTCCTGAAAAGATGCTCCAGCCTGCGCGGTTCGGTTATGCTCGTAGGACCAATGGTGGCGCGCTTTGGCAAGGCTATGATTTCCAAACCGGGCGGAGACAAGATAGGACGCCGCCGTTTGGATACACATTTCATCGGTATACGGAATTTAGGAGCCGACTTTGTTTACAACGAAAGGCGGGAAGTCTACGAAATATCCGCCCGGCAGTTGCAGGGAAGCTATATGTTGCTGGACGAAGCATCTGTAACGGGAACCGCCAATATCGTAATGACGGCTGTACTGGCGAAAGGTAAAACAACCATTTACAATGCCGCCTGCGAGCCTTACATACAACAGCTATGCCGGATGCTGAACCGTATGGGCGCAAAAATAGAAGGCATCGCTTCCAATCTGCTCACCATCGAGGGGGTAGACGAACTGCATGGAACAGACCATACCATTCTTCCGGACATGATTGAAGTAGGAAGCTTCATCGGTATGGCGGCCATGACGAAAAGCGAGCTAACCATCAAGAACGTTTCGCACGAAAACTTAGGTATCATCCCCGACAGTTTCCGGCGTTTGGGCATCAAAATGGAACAACGGGGTGATGATATCCATGTACCTGCACAGGACACCTATCAGATAGAATCCTTTATCGACGGCTCTATCATGACAATAGCCGACGCTCCCTGGCCCGGCCTGACACCGGACTTGCTGAGCGTATTACTGGTAGTCGCCACACAGGCAAAAGGCAGTGTGCTGATTCATCAGAAAATGTTTGAGAGCCGCCTCTTCTTTGTGGATAAACTGATAGATATGGGAGCGCAAATCATTCTGTGCGACCCGCACCGTGCCGTAGTAATCGGACATAATCACGGCTTCAAACTGCGTGGCGGTAATATGACGTCACCGGATATCCGTGCCGGCATCGCTTTGCTGATAGCCGCCATGAGCGCCGACGGTATCAGCCGTATTCATAACATCGAGCAGATAGACCGGGGGTATCAGAACATAGAAGGACGGCTGAATGCGCTCGGAGCGAGAATAACGAGAATATAAACGTGATAAGGCGATAAAACGAGATGATACGAAAAGAAGAAGTATATAAAATAGGTATATTCAACAAACCTCACGGCATTCACGGAGAATTGTCATTCACCTTTACGGATGATATTTTCGACCGTGTAGAGGCTGAATATCTCATTTGCTTGCTGGACGGGATATTCGTACCGTTCTTTATCGAAGAATACCGTTTTCGCTCAGACACCACGGCTCTCGTCAAACTCGAAGGAGTAGATACGGCGGAACGCGCACGGATGTTTACCAACATTGAGGTTTATTTTCCAGTGAAACATGCCGAAGAAGCCGGACCGGGAGAACTCAGTTGGGATTTCTTCGTAGGTTTCCGTGTGGAAGAAGCGCATCACGGCAAACTGGGTGAAGTAACGGATGTAGATACTTCTACCATCAACACTTTGTTCGTGGTAGATTATAAAGGAGAAGAATTGCTGATTCCGGCACAGGAAGATTTTATTATGGACATCGACCAAAAGCATAAGGTTATTACGGTAGACTTACCGGAAGGATTACTCGCTTTGGACGATACGGAAGAGGTGTAAATAAGGTAGTAAAGTGTAAGGTTCAAAGTATAAATAGAAAAGTTTATAAGTGACAGCGAATAAGAAGAAAAAAAGAAGAAAAGCTTTCTGGAGTAATATCAAGTTCAAATACAGGCTGACCATTACGAACGAGAATACCCTCGAGGATATTGTCACATTACGTGTGTCCAAACTGAACGGAATCTCCGTACTGCTTTCCGTACTGACGGTACTCTTTCTTATCGCCTCTCTGATTGTCGCTTTCACTCCGTTGCGCAATTACCTGCCCGGATATATGAACAGTGAAATTCGCGCACAGGTCGTAGAGAACGCCTTGCGTGTGGATTCACTCCAGCAACTGGTGGACAGGCAAAACCTGTACATAATGAATATTCAGGATATTTTCCAGGGTAGAATAAAAGCCGATACGGTTCATTCCATTGACTCGCTGACGACTGTACGGGAAGATTCACTCATGGAACGTACACAACGCGAGGCTGAATTCCGTAAACAGTACGAAGAAACGGAAAAATACAACCTGACAAGTATCACCTCACGCCCCGAAGTAGACGGACTGATATTCTACCGTCCCACCCGCGGTATGATTTCATCTCCCTTCAATGCCGAAAAGAAACACTTCGGAACGGATATAGCCGCCAATCCGGGAGAAAGCGTATTGGCTACTCTGGACGGAACGGTCATTCTGAGCACCTACACGGCCGAAACCGGCTATTTGATAGAAGTACAGCATAATCAGGATTTTGTATCCGTCTACAAGCATTGCGGTTCTCTGTTGAAACGTGAAGGCGATACCGTAAAAGGCGGAGAAGCCATTGCTCTGGTAGGAAATACCGGACAACTGACAACCGGACCGCATCTGCACTTCGAGTTGTGGCACAAAGGAAGGGCGGTGAATCCGGAACTTTATATTGTATTTTGAGAATGAGAAATAAAATATAAAGTAAGATATAAGGTATAATTTATAAATCTGAAATCATAAAACTGATGAAGAAACAAATTGCCATACTTGGCTCTACCGGTTCTATCGGTACACAGGCATTACAGGTCATAGAGGAACATCCCGACCAATACGAAGCCTATGTACTGACTGCTAATAACCGGGTAGATGATCTGATTGCCCAGGCTCGCAAGTTCAAGCCCGAAGCAGTGGTAATAGCAAACGAAACGAAATATCAACAACTGAAAGACGCGCTTGCCGACCTGCCGATTAAAGTGTATGCCGGTGAAGAAGCTTTATGCCAAATTGTAGCGGAAGCTCCTATCGACATGGTACTGACCGCCATGGTGGGCTATGCCGGACTGAAGCCGACCATGAACGCCATTCGCGCGCGCAAAGTGATAGCCCTCGCCAACAAGGAAACATTAGTCGTAGCAGGCGAACTCATCAATGACTTGGCGCGTTTCAGCGGCACTCCTATCCTACCGGTGGATTCCGAACATTCCGCCGTATTCCAGTGTTTAGCCGGAGAGGTAGGCAATCCCATCGAGAAAGTTATACTGACAGCCTCCGGCGGTCCGTTCCGCACTTGTACAATGGAACAGCTTGCCACCGTAACCAAAACACAGGCTTTGAAACACCCCAATTGGGATATGGGAGCCAAAATCACAATAGACTCTGCTTCCATGATGAACAAAGGCTTTGAAGTGATTGAAGCAAAATGGCTGTTCGGCGTACGCCCCGACCAGATAGAAGTAGTGGTACATCCGCAATCCGTCATTCACTCGATGGTACAGTTTGAGGACGGAGCGGTAAAAGCACAGTTGGGAATGCCGGATATGCGATTGCCCATTCAATACGCATTCTCTTATCCGGAACGCCTGAAAGCGTCCTTTCCCCGACTGGACTTCAAGCTATGTACAGACCTGACTTTCGAGCAACCGGATACGAAACGTTTCCGTAATCTGGCGCTGGCATACGAAGCCTTGCATCGCGCGGGAAATATGCCATGTATCGTCAATGCCGCCAATGAAGTGGTAGTAGCCGCTTTCTTACGGGACGAAATATCGTTCCTTGGCATGAGCGATGTCATTGAGAAGACAATGGCACGCGTCTCTTTTATACAGAAACCTACTTACGAAGACTATGTAGCAACTGACGCAGAAGCCAGACGAATAGCTAAAGAACTGATAGTTAAAAATTAAATTGTAAATAATAAAATAGTAAATAATTAGATGGAAACATTCTTGATCCGTGCCCTGCAACTTATAATGAGCCTTTCATTGCTCGTAATAATCCATGAAGGCGGGCACTTCCTCTTCGCCCGCTTATTTAAGACACGAGTGGAAAAATTTTGTTTATTCTTTGACCCGTGGTTCACTTTGTTCAAGTTTAAACCGAAAAACAGTGAAACAGAATACGGTATCGGTTGGTTACCTTTAGGCGGGTATGTCAAAATCGCAGGTATGATAGACGAATCTATGGATACCGAACAGATGAAACAGCCTGTACAACCGTGGGAATTCCGTGCCAAACCGGCATGGCAACGTCTGCTGATTATGGTAGGCGGTGTATTGTTCAATTTCCTGTTGGCGTTGTTCATCTATTCCATGATACTCTTTACCTGGGGAGACGAATATGTACCTTTGCAGAAAGCTCCGCTGGGTATGGACTTCAACGAAACGGCTAAAGCGATCGGTTTCCGTGACGGTGATATATTAGTTTCCGCCGACGGCGTTCCTTTTGAACGCTATGGAGGCGATATGCTGACAAGCATCGTCGATGCACGTCAGGTTACCGTATTGCGTGACGGACAGGAAGCATCCGTATACATTCCCGAAGATATGATGGAACGCCTGCTTGCCGACAGTGTTCGCTTCGCTTCATTCCGCTACCCGTTTGTCATTGACAGTATTATGCCGGGACAGCCTGCCGCACTTGCCGGATTACAACCGGGCGACAGTATCACGCAATTGGACGGACGCAATATCGCTTACTTCGACTTTAAAGAAGAAATGCAGAACCGGCAAAAAGCGGCTGACGACAGTACCGGCCGTTTCCTCACCCTGACTTACGTCAGAGCCGGAGTAGCGGATACCGTAACGCTGACCGCAGATTCTTTATATCAAATCGGCATCGCCGCATCCCTGCAGACAAACAAGCTGCTGCCTGTTGTCAAGAAAGAATATAGTTTCTTCGCGTCTATTCCTGCCGGAGTTACTCTGGGGGTAAATACGCTGAAAGGGTATGTCAGCCAGATGAAGTATCTTTTCTCTAAAGAGGGCGCCAAGCAACTTGGCGGTTTCGGAACAATCGGCAGTATATTCCCTGCAACATGGGACTGGTATCAGTTCTGGTACATGACGGCATTCCTTTCGATTATACTCGCTTTCATGAACATTCTGCCCATTCCGGCATTGGACGGCGGACATGTTTTGTTCCTCATCTACGAGATTGTAGCACGTCGCAAACCCAGCGATAAGTTTATGGAGCGTGCACAAATGGTGGGAATGTTTCTGTTATTCGGCCTGCTAATCTGGGCAAACTTTAACGATATACTCCGGTTCTTCTTCTGATAACAAGATACAAAAAAACACATCGTCTGTTATGGTCAAACAGATGATGTGTTCAGTACTGACAGATGGTGCATTTCATATAAACGCATCATCTGTTTTTTTATATTCTTATACCAAGTGTGCAATCCACTCCTCGCGGTCGCCTGGCAGAAGGTCGATAACCGGAATCTCAACCATTGTATAGCAACCCGGTTGCTGACGCATTGCGGCACGCGCCACACATACCAGCACTTGCGCGGTAAGCGCAGGATTATTGATACGCATATTGAATTCGAACAACTGGTTCTGCGTTTTTCCTGAAACGCCTTTACGGGTCAGGTTTACACCATGTCCCATATCGAGCAACGCGTCTACGCTCGGAACAAGTTTCACATGCGTCTCATCATTTACAAAATACGGATCGGCCTTGATAGCGGCAGCTACTTTCTCAAATTCGTAACCGTCGTTCAGCTCGATGTAGACCATACGGCGATGTATACCCGTACCGGTAGGAATAGTCATTGAGAGGGCAGCTTTTACACCTTCGATGGCTTTTACCGCCACCGTATGTCCCATACTCATACCCGGACCGAAGTTGGTATAAGTAATTCCCTTCGGCGCAATAGCTTCCAGCAAGGTGCGTACAATGGAATCGCTTCCCGGATCCCAACCCGCAGAAATAATAGAAACAGTGTTATGAGCTTTCGCTTCAGTATCCAGAGTACGACGTAATGCCGGAATGCCGGTATGAATATCGAAACTGTCTACCGTGTGAATTCCAAGCGCCAATATCTCTTTAGCATATTTCTCAACGCTACGTGTAGGAGTACAAAGGATGGCCACATCCACATCCTTCAGCTCTTTAATATCTTTCACAACGGAATACTCACTCAATTCCGCAGGACGGTTCTCCGCCCCCGCACGACGTACTACTCCGGCTATTTCAAAATCAGGAGCCGCTTGTAATGCCTCAAGTACAAAATGTCCGATATTGCCATAACCAACGATGGCTGCTCTTACTTTTTTCATCTTTTTACCGATTTTAGTTATCAACTTTCTATTTTATGAGCGCAAAAGTAAGCATTTTCATTTATATCTTAGTATAGAAGAGTTCAAGTTTCACAGAGTTTTTCTTTTTTTAGAGACTAAAAGTCAATAATAATTCCTACATTCGCAGAATAGGAATAATAATTATATGATAGAATACATTAAAGGTGAAATTGCCGAGTTGAGTCCGGCAAGCGCAATTATAGACTGTAACGGTTTGGGGTATGCCGCAAATATCTCCTTGAACACATATGCCGCCATACAAGGAAAGAAAAGCTGCAAACTATATATTTATGAAGCTATCCGTGAAGATGCATATATCCTTTATGGTTTTGCAGACAAGCAAGAACGTGAGTTGTTTCTACTGTTGATTTCCGTATCAGGTATCGGTGGCAATACGGCCCGTATGATTCTTTCAGCCTTATCCCCCTCCGAATTGATAAATGTTATCAGCACGGAGAATGCCAATCTGCTGAAAACGGTGAAAGGAATCGGTTTAAAAACAGCCCAGCGTGTGATAGTTGACTTAAAAGACAAAATAAAGACCGGTGGAATGGTTTCCGGAGCGGCCGATATAACCGGTCCTGCCTTTACTGCCGCCAATGCGCAAGTACAAGAAGAAGCTGTGGCCGCCCTCACAATGTTGGGATTTGCGCAAGCTCCTTCGCAAAAAGTAGTAATGGCCATCCTAAAGGAAGATGCCAATGCACCGGTAGAACAGGTTATCAAACTGGCTCTGAAAAGATTATAACCCCATACATATTATTCACACATTAAAAGCAAACAAACAATGAAGCCAGTTCCTATTCTCATGAAACAATGGTTGGGCGCCAATGAGCGCACGCGTGTGCTACCCGGCGACCAATGGTATCTCAAATTTGCAGCGAGTATCTTCCCGCTAGTACAACAATCTCCTCTGTTTAAGGAAAACGACTATGTGCAAAAAGACGCCACGGTCTCGCTCTGTATGTATTTTCAAGATGTAATTGCCCAGACCGGCGGTTGGAAAACATTCACCGAATCATATTATGCGCTGTATAATACGTATCTTCCTTTCTATCGGTTATCCGACAGCTACATCCCCGATGAAATCAATCCGGAAGACATTGCATTTGTACTGTGGACATTAAAATCCCACTTCGCACTCTATGGACCGGATGAATACACATTGCAAGATCCGTATAATAAGGACTTGCTGGATTTGGCTCAAGAAGTTTATAAACTGATGGATGAAGAATTTGAAGAAGCGCCTATCAACGAAGAACCCTCTTCATTTTTATGGGTAATGGGACCGGATTTGTTAGATATGCCTTCCACTCCTCTTCCGGAAATCACTCCTGAAACAAAATTGAGCAAGGATGTTGAACATTGCCTGGAATACAGCGGTGGCAAATCTTTACTATACTTTGCTACCTATAAAGAACTCTGCAAATTCTTTGTTGAAGTCCTGAAATGGGAAGATACTCCTTCCGCTCTACTCCCCGACTTACAGTATAAGAAAGAATTCGTAATATACGCCAATGCCAAAGGCATGCTAATAGCCCATAATGTAGCCGCCTATTTTTGTGAAGGGAACAACCCGATGTATAATGCCGAACGCGCTGCTGCCGAAGGCTACAAACTCTTTTGCCGTCCGGGAACCTGCCCGTTCGACTTAATAAAGTACGGTATGCTCAAAGGAATATTACCCGACGTGCAGCTTCCATTTACCAACGGCAAAGAAGTATTACAGAAAAATTGGGACTTTATCGCCCGTTATTATCTATGTGAATATTATGAAGGTGAGTAAAAACACACAATCGCACCCCAATCGGAACAATAAAGCCAAACCTACAGGAAAGAGAATCGGTAAATCAAAACCATCCAAGGCTAATAACCAATTGAACAGAAGGGTGAAGTGAGTGATAAGCGGTTAGCGATTAGTGATAAGTGATTGCCATACGGCATAATTGTCAGCTAATCACTTATCACTAATCGCTAACCGCTTATTGTTTATTGTTTATCATAATTCTATGATTTCCTCTTTGCACAAAGTCAGTTTCTCCAAACCATCGGTTGTTACAGCCCATGAGTTTTCAATTCCGACAGGACCTATACCGGGCAAAACGATTTTGGGTTCCAGGGCAAAGACCATACCCGGCTCCAGCTCCTGCTTCATACGGGGCGCCAGTACGGGCATTTCATTTATTTCCAGGCCAATGCCATGACCTATGAATTTCGCTTTTTGATCTACTCCCATAAAGTAATCCGCAAAACCGGCTTTCGTTACTATTTCAATGGCTTTGTTGTACATATCTTCACAAACAGTTCCCGGTTTTGCCATCGCCGCAATCTCCTCTTGTATTTCTATACACGTCTGATGCGCGGTATATGCCTGTTCCGGCAACCTGCCTATGGAAAATACACGGCTCATATCACCCATATAGCCATAGAAATTTCCACCCATATCTACCATAAAGCACTGTCCCGCTTGCAGGAGAGTACCACTCACACCGCCCGGCAAGGAAGGATCGAGCCCTTTACCGCCCAATGCAAAATCATACGGAGAGGGAACCGCCGCATTGTCACCGGCCAAAAGACTTCCCATAAAAATCTCCATACTCTGTCCGAATACGCGGAATATCCCCAAACATCCCTCCAAACGCATCAACCGTTCTATTTCAATGGATAGCTGACGGTCGGTCATTCCCGGCTGATAAATCGAGGGAATCTGTTCGTACGCCTTTGTGTGGGCAGCTCCGGAACGGCGGAACATTTCAATTTCTATCGGAGTTTTTACGCTTCGAGCCTGACGAATCAACGCGGTACCGCAAGGCACAACCTCTGTTTCGGGAAAACAGGCAGCCAAGCGATTATATTCCGTAAAGGATAGTTCATCACCTTCCAGCATCAACTTAGCAGGCAAAGGCAAACCACATTCCTTCAACAATTCGGTAATTTGTTCCGGCTTACGGATAGGATGGATATGTTCGCCCTCGATATCATTAGGGCGTTTTATGAACAAACGCGCAGGAGCATTCAACGGCAAATATAAATATCCGCTGACAACGCGACCGTACGTATAGATTAAGTTTACATTGCAGGTGATAAGAGCAGCATCAATGCCTTGCTGAACCATGAGAGCACGTATCTTATCACGTCTTAATTTCAATTCCGGTTGTAACATCTCTTTGTTATTTATTATTCTGGAATGCAAAGGTAAGAAAAATAGTGATTAATCATTAACCGCCCATCATTAAAAAAGATGCTGCCCACACCTTCGCAGGCCGGGGCAGCACAAACCACAAATACAAATACAACTAAACAAAGTTTTTCCTTAGATAATTCCCTGACCCATCATGGCATGGGCTACTTTCATGAAACCGGCAATATTAGCGCCTTTCACATAGTTAATGTAACCGTCAGGTTCGGTTCCGTATTTCACACACTGGGTATGGATACCGTGCATAATGGCGTGAAGTTTTTCATCCACTTCGGCTGCGCTCCAGCTGATATGCATAGCATTCTGTGACATTTCCAAACCACTGGTAGCCACACCGCCCGCATTCACAGCCTTACCCGGTGCATACATAATCTTGTTTTCGATAAATAGGTCGATGGCTTCGGGCGTACATCCCATATTGGAGATTTCACCTACGCAAGTCACCTTATTATCAATCAGATGCTGTGCGTCTTCACCATTCAGCTCATTCTGCGTTGCGCAAGGCAAAGCGATATCGGCTTTCACTTCCCACGGACGTTTACCCGGAACAAAAGTAGAACCCGGGAATTCATCGGCATACGGAGCTACAATATCATTGCCCGATGCACGAAGCTCCAACATATAATCTATCTTTTCGCCACTGATACCGTTCGGGTCATAAATATAACCGTCGGGACCTGAAATGGTAATGACTTTCGCCCCCAACTGGGTAGCTTTGGTAGCTGCTCCCCAAGCCACGTTTCCGAAACCGGAGATGGCAACCGTCTTACCTTTAATATCGATACCTTTGGTTTCCAACATCTGATGTACAAAATACAATCCGCCAAATCCTGTTGCTTCAGGACGTATCAATGAGCCGCCGAATTCCAACCCTTTACCGGTGAAAGTTCCCGTAAACTCACGCGTCAGCTTCTTATACATACCGAACATATAGCCCACTTCACGGCCGCCCACACCGATATCACCGGCAGGCACATCCATATCCGGACCAAGATGACGCCATAATTCAAGCATGAAAGCCTGACAGAAACGCATCACTTCCGCATCGCTCTTACCGCGCGGAGAGAAATCGGAACCACCTTTACCACCCCCCATAGGCAGAGTAGTCAACGCATTTTTGAAGGTTTGTTCAAATCCCAAAAATTTCAGAATAGAGAGATTTACAGAAGCATGGAAACGGATACCGCCTTTGTACGGACCGATGGCGTTATTGAACTGTACACGATAACCGAGGTTCGTCTGCACCTCGCCTTTATCATCTACCCACGTAACGCGGAAAGTAAAAATACGGTCAGGTTCAACCAATCGTTCTATAATCTTTGCCTTCTCGAACTCAGGATGCTGATTGTAGATATCTTCGATAGAAAGAAGTACTTCCTTTACGGCTTGAAGATATTCAGACTCGCCGGGATGCTTTGCCTCCAAAGAGGACATGATACGTTCGATATTCATAATATTACGTTTTAAAGGTTCTTACCTCGTTATTCAATAATCATTCGAGCAAAATGTCAATAAATAACATTGCAAATATAGGAAAACTTTTCAAAACACCTAAACTTTACGGCAATATTTTGATTAAATAATAATAAAACGTCAAATCTCATAAATT
>ERZ773277.433-NODE-433-length-48693-cov-4.143694_pt1 | contig 48693 bp, 32 predicted proteins | sample MGYA00511957_ERZ773277 | MGnify/ENA primary metagenome ERZ773277 (study PRJEB29015, sample SAMEA2737800) | human gut metagenome | biome: human gut; feature: human-associated habitat; material: faeces | place: China | collected 2012 ... | reverse complement strand
TGGATTCGAACGAAATCTCGTTCAAGCTGGCGGCCCGCAACGCCTTCAAGGAGGCTTTCCGCAACGCGGGGCCCAAGATCATGGAGCCGATATACAGCGTCGAGGTGCTCGTGCCGAGCGAATACATGGGCGCCGTGATGTCGGATCTCCAGAACCGCCGCGCGATGATCGCCGGCATGGAGTCGGACAAGGGATTCGACCGTCTGAACGCGCTGGTTCCGCTGGCTGAACTGTACCGCTATTCGACGACCCTTTCGTCGCTGACGTCGGGTTCGGCCACCTACTCGATGAAATTCGGCAGCTACGAGCAGGTTCCCGCCGACGTGCAGGAAAAACTGCTCAAGGCCTACACCGACACCGACGACGAATAACCCGGCAAAGGCCGGGCTTCAGGAGGCGAGAGGCCAGTCGGAACGGCACAGCCCATTCTGCGCCCGGCCCCGCTTAAAAGACTGGCTTCAGGGACCGCAGCAGGTCCTCCGCACACCGTCCGGTTCCACGCCCCCGCAAAGAGCCGGGTCCGGAGGCGGTACACAGGCTTCGGATGTCGCCATCCGGCGCTGCGGCCGATAATGCAAAAACGGCGGACCTCTACGGGTCCGCCGTTTTTTTGCGTCAGCCGGGGGGGGGCAAGGTTTCGCCGCAGGGCCGCAAGTTTGTCCGCGACCTGCGGATCGCGGGCGCCGGGCGAATCGAACGCGCAACCCGAAGAGGCAAAACAGGCGGAACAGAAGCGGCCGCGAGAACAGGCTCCGGCAATAGGGAAAGCCCCGAGCAAAGGAGGGGAAACGGCCCCGCAGCAGACAGCGGGCCGGCAGTCAGGGGAACATCCGGCATCTTCCGCCGGGACGCTGTGTTAAATTAATGTTAACAATCCATGTCATAACCATTTCATCGGAAAAAATGGCGTAAATTTGTTCACAATTTGCACTAAAACCCCAACATGAGCGAAATCTACACCGTCATTGTCGGCATTCTGGGAATCCTCGCTGTTTCAGGTCTTTTCGTCGGCGTCACGAACGACGCAGTCAATTTTCTCAACTCCGCTATCGGCTCCAAAGCCGCCTCGATGAAGATCATCCTCACCGTGGCGTCCGTCGGCATCATCATCGGCGTGGTCACGTCGAGCGGCATGATGGAAGTCGCCCGCAGCGGCATGTTCAACCCCGGACTGTTCACCTTCCACGAAGTGATGATGCTTTACCTGGGCGTCATGTTCGCCAACGTCATCCTGCTGGACCTCTACAATTCGTGGGGACTCCCGACCTCGACCACCGTATCGCTGATCTTCTGCCTGCTGGGCGCAGCGATCGCCGTGTCGATCTACAAAATCTCGAACGACCCGGAACAGGGCGTCTCCTCGCTCGGACACTACATCAACACCTCGCGCGCCATGGGTATCGTTTCGGCCATCCTGCTGTCGGTGGTGATCGCCTTCACCTGCGGCACGCTGGTCATGTACGTCTCGCGCATGATTTTTTCGTTCCGCTACACGGCGCTTTTCCGCCGCTACGGATCGCTCTGGTGCGGGGCCTCGCTGACGGCGATCGTCTATTTCGCCGTCTTCAAGGGTCTCAAATCCATACTCGCGGACCATGCCTTCATCCAGCTGATCGACAACCACCTGCCCTCGGCCATCGCCATCTGCTGGGTGGTCTGCTCGCTGCTGCTGTTCTTCATCCAGCGTTTCAAAGTCAACATCCTGCGCATCACGATCCTTTCGGGAACCTTCGCGCTGGCCCTCGCCTTCGCGGGCAACGACCTGGTGAACTTCATCGGCGTGCCCGTGGCCGGGTTCGACGCCTACACCATCGCCCGGGAAGCGGGCGACACGCAGATGCTCATGGGCGCGCTGAACGAGAATGTCCCGGCCAATTTCCTGATCCTGCTGACGGCGGGCATCCTGATGATCCTCACGCTGTGGACTTCGAAGAAGGCCATGCACGTCTCCGAAACCGAGCTTTCGCTCTCGGCGCAGGACGACGCCGGCCAGCAGCAGTACGGCTCGTCGGTCTTCTCGCGGACGATCGTCCGCGCGGCCCTCAACGTCAGCGCAGGCATCGAGCGCGTGGTCCCGAAACACCTCCGGGAGAGCATTTCGCGCCGTTTCGAATACGAGGACGTGGAACACAGCGGCGCGCCCTACGACATGATCCGCGCCACGGTCAACCTGACCACTTCGGCGCTGCTGATCGCCATGGCCACCTCGCTCAAACTCCCGCTGTCGACCACCTACGTCTGCTTCATGGTGGCGATGGGTTCGTCGCTCGCCGACCGCGCGTGGGGACGCGAAAGCGCCGTGTACCGCATTTCGGGCGTTATGACCGTCGTGGCCGGGTGGTTCATCACCGCGCTGGGCGGATTCCTGATCGCCTTCGTGGTGGGGCTGGCGCTGATCTACGGCGGGACCCCGGCCTTCATCGTCATCACGCTGTTGTGCGGGTACATGCTCATCCACAGCAACTTCCTGAAAAAGGACAAGGAGAGCGCCATCGTCAAGGAGCATGAAGACACCAACGAGGACATCATCGCCAACCTGCGCGACGAGGTCTGCCGCACGATGGAGTGCGCCACGAAGATTTACGACCGCACGCTGATCGCCGTCTTCAAGGAGAACCGCAAGGTGCTGCGCGACATGGTCAAGGAGTCGAACGACCTGTTCTACCAGTCGCGCGAACGGAAATACTCGCTGCTCCCCACGCTCAAGAAGCTCCAGGGCGGCGACGTCAACACGGCCCACTACTACGTGCAGGTGGTCGATTACCTCAACGAAATGACCAAGGCGCTGATGCACATCACCCGCCCGGCGTTCGAACATATCGACAACAACCACGAGGGGCTTTCGAAGGAGCAGGCCCGCGACCTGATGTCGATCAACGACGACGTGGAGTCGATCTACCGCCACATCAACCTGATGCTGCGCGAGGGCGACTTCTCGGAGATCGAAACGGTGCTGACGATGCGCGACCAGCTGTTCGAGTCGATCGCCGAAGCCATCAAATCCGAGCTTACGCGCATCAACGAGGCCCGTTCGAACACCAAGGCAAGCATGCTGTACCTCACGATCCTGACCGAGACCAAGAACATGGTGCTCCAGTCGCGCAACCTCCTCAAATCGCAGCAGTACTTCCTCAAGCACCTCACGGGGCCGAAAACGTGGATCAAGAAGTAGCGGGGAGCGTCGAAAACCGGATACGAAATGGACATCGCAAAAGCAAAACGGCGGGAGAATATCGCCGAATACATTCTCTACCTCTGGCAGCTGGAGGATCTGCTCCGGGCGCTGCAATTCAGCCCCGAGGCCATCTTCTCGACGCTGATCGCCCCGCGCAAGGACATCGGCGAGGAGCAGAAGCACGTCTTCCTGCTCTGGTACATGGATCTGGCGAACCTGCTCCGTCAGGAAGGCAAGGAGGAGAAAGGGCATCTGGAACATACGCTCCACCTGATTCAGGACCTGCACGACCTGCATCTCCAGCTGATGAAACTCCCCGTCGGCGCGCATTACCGCCAGACGTACGCCCGCCTCGAACCCGAGCTGCCGCGCCTGCGGAGCGTTCTGGGCAACCCGGGGATGAACGACACGGAACTCTGCTTCCGCGCGCTCTACGCCGCGATGCTCTACCGCATCAAGGGCGAGGGCGACAAATCGGCCGTGACGGACACGCTGGAATACATATCCCCCGTAATCGCAGAGTTGGCCGACATGCACGGCAAGGTCGAGCGGGGCGAAGTGAACCTGTTCAAGACGGAGGCCGAATAACGCCCCCGAATCGCACCGGAAGATGAAACGCCTGACCCTGCTGTTCGGAGCGCTTCTGGCCGCAGCGCTCTGCACCCTCCCGACGGCGGACGCCGCAGCACAGCCGAAACCGACGAAATACAACCTCTGCCGGAAACACCCGGCCGACGGACCCTATATCGTCTACGACGCGGAAAAGGGCGCCTATGCAGCGACCGCCGACAAGCGGGGGCGCGTCCGCGTGATGCCTTACGGAGGCGGCCCGGTCGAGGTCCGTTCGAGCCGGGGCGCATACCTCTTCAGCGTCACGCCGCACGCCGTCGAGCGAGGTCCCCGGGAACTCCCGCAGGCCCCGAAACTGTTCGTCACGTCCGACCTTCACGGCGATTTCCGGAGTTTTGCGACGCTCCTCCAGGCCCACGGCGTGATCGACGACGACTGCCGGTGGAGCTACGGAAACAACCAGCTGGCGGTGATCGGCGACATTTTCGACCGCGGCTACGACGTGCTGCCGCTGTTGTGGCTGATGTACAAACTCGAACAGGAGGCCGCCGACGCGGGAGGCGCCGCCGTGTTGCTGTTGGGCAATCACGAAGGAATGGTGCTGGCCGGCGACGTGCGCTACACGCGCGGGAAGTACCTCGAAACGGCGCGGCAGCTCGGCATGGAGAATTACCGCCAACTGTTCTCGCCCGACACGGAACTCGGCCGCTGGCTCGCGACCCGCAACACGATGCTGCGCATCGGCCGCAACCTCTTCGTACACGCGGGATTGAGCGCCCGACTGCTCGAACGCGATCTGGAAATGGATACGCTCAACGCCCGGATGAGCGAAGGGCTTTACCGGACCTCGAAGGAGCGCAGGGAGGACCCGACGCTCGAATTCCTGTACCGTTCGGCCGGGCCGGTCTGGTACCGCGGGATGGTCTGCACGGATGAAAAATACGATCCGCTGACGCCGGAACAGACCGACGCGCTGCTGCGCCGTTACGACGCCGACCGGCTCCTGGTCGGACACACGATTTTTCCCGACATTTCGACCTTCCACGACGGCCGCGTGATAGCGGTCAACGTACAGAACGAACTCAACCGGCGGAAAAACCGCGGCCGCGCCGTGCTGATCGAAGGCAGCCGCATATCGGTCGTCGGAAACCGCGGCGTGAAACGGGTGCTGGAGGAATAAGCAGGAAACTGAAAACGGGGTCAGACGATCTCCAACCCCATGATGTAATCATTCATATAATAACCGTCGCCGATCGGGAAATCGCCCTCGCGCAGGCGGCGCATGCCCATCCGTTCGTAGAAATGCAGCGCGCGGTTGCGGCGGTTGACGTTGAGTTCCATCATGCAGGGTCCGGGATGCACGCTGCGGATGTATTCCACGGCGCGGCGGAACAGAAACTCCCCGGCGCCGAGACCCTGAAAACGGGGCAGGACGTAGATTTTCTGGAGGTGGAACAGATCCTCGCCCTGCCGCTCGACCGAAACGTAGCCGCACGGCTCGCCGTCGGACGAGGCGATGAACCAGACATGCCCCGCACGGAACTGTCCTTGCAGACTCTCTTCGGAGTACATCCATTCCATCATGTAATCCAGCTGCGCGGGCGCGAGGATCTCGCGGTAGGTGGCGGGGAAGACCTCCCCGGCCAGACGGCGGATCAGCGCGCAATCGGCTTCGGAGGCCCGGCGGATCGAAAGCATAACGGCACAACAGGCATTAAACGAAAGAAGGCCGGCAAAAAGCCGACCTTAAATCTTTCCTGCAGGAAATTAAGCGTACTTGAACGTCGACTCGTCCGATACGGTCAGTTTCTTGCGGCCCTTTGCGCGGCGCGCAGCCAGCACCTTGCGACCGTTAGCCGTAGCCATACGAGCGCGGAAACCGTGCTTGTTGATACGCTTGCGACGCGAAGGCTGGTATGTTCTCTTCATTGCCATAGCTATATAGTTTTTATTGTTTCAGACATTTTTACGGATTGCAAAAGTACAACAAAAAAGTTATCCGCAAAAGTTTTTCGCGAAAATATTTTCCAAAACCCCGAAAAAAGCCCCGAATCCCACTATCTTTGGCGCCGTTAGGGCGCTTTCAGGGGTCGGAAATTTTGTCGGACGGCATGCGATTCAGTTTTGTTTCCGTCCGTTCTTTTTTCTACCTTTGTAAAGTAAAGGAGGCTCCGGAAGCCGGCATGAGCGCCGACCGGTCCGGAGCGGTTTGTTTTTCAGACGGATAACACACGACAGCACATATGGCAGTTTTCAAAGTCGAAGGTGGCCACCGACTGCGGGGCGAAATCACGCCCCAGGGAGCCAAAAACGAAGCGTTGCAGATACTCTGCGCCACGCTGCTGACGCCCCAGCGGGTCGTCGTCAGGAACATCCCCCGGATTCTCGATGTGATGCAGCTCATCGAACTGCTCCGCTGCATGGGCGTGGAGGTGGAGCAGCTCGCGGAGGACGCCTACGCGTTCTGCGCCCGCGACATTGATTTCGAATACCTCAAATCGGACGATTACCGCCAACGCTGCACGCGATTGAGGGGTTCGGTCATGCTGATCGGCCCGATGCTGGCGCGGTTCGGCGTGGGATACATCCCCAAGCCGGGCGGCGACAAGATCGGCCGACGCAGGCTCGACACCCATTTCCTCGGATTCCAGAAACTCGGCGCAAAGTTCAACTTCGACATCGCCGACGAGTTCTTCATGGTCGAAGGCCGGGAGCTGAAGGGGACCTACATGCTGCTGGACGAGGCGTCGGTGACCGGCACGGCCAACATCGTGATGGCCGCCGTGATGGCCAAAGGCCGGACGACGATCTACAACGCGGCCTGCGAACCTTACCTCCAGCAGTTGTGCAAAATGCTCAACAGAATGGGCGCGAAGATTTCGGGCATCGCCTCGAACCTGCTCGAAATCGAAGGCGTCGAAGCGTTGGGCGGCACGGAGCACCGGCTGCTGCCCGACATGATCGAGGTGGGCAGCTTCATCGGCATGGCCGCCATGAACCGTTCGGAGCTGACGATCAAGGATGTGTCGTTCGAGAACCTGGGCATCATCCCCGCGCAGTTCGCCCGCATGGGCATCCGTTTCGAACAGCGGGGCGACGACATCCACATCCCCCAGCAGGACCATTACAGCATCGACACGTTCCTCGACGGCTCGATTATGACCATTGCCGACGCCCCGTGGCCGGGACTGACGCCCGACCTGCTGTCGATCTTTCTGGTGGTGGCCACGCAGGCCAACGGCGCCGTGCTGATCCACCAGAAAATGTTCGAAAGCCGTCTGTTCTTCGTCGACAAACTGATCGACATGGGCGCGCAGATCATTCTCTGCGACCCGCACCGCGCCACGGTCATCGGCCACGACCACCGGCTGTGCCTGCGCGCGACGCGCATGACCTCGCCCGACATCCGTGCGGGCGTGGCGCTGCTGATCGCGGCCATGTCGGCCGAAGGGGTCTCGACCATCCAGAACATCGACCAGATCGACCGCGGCTACAAGGACATCGACGGCCGTCTGAATGCCCTCGGGGCCAAAATCACCCGCATCGACGACTGCAAGTAAATCCCCGGCTTTCCGGAAAACAACCCCTGCCGCGCAATATTCCATCAGCCGCGCGGCAGGGGTTTTGCGACCATAGGGCAGCAAAACCGCCCGCCGAACCCCGTTTTCCGGGATTTGCGGCCGAAAGGAACAGGGTCAAAAAAACGGCCGAAATGTACCATTCGGCCTATTTTTTATATCTTTGTGCGTCGACCCCGCACCCGAACGGAGTGTCGGCAAAAACAAATCATACGACAAAACGATTTTTTCTTAACATTCTGAAACTTAAACACGTTATACGCTTACAAAAAATACGTCTATTTACCAATTTTACTTATATGCGTTCACTACCCAAACTCTGCGTCCTGCTCCTGGCGGCAGGACTACTGATCGCCCCGGCGTCGGGGGCGGCGGCCTCGAAATCCAAAAAGAAAAAATCGAAAACCGAGGAGGTCGCCAAACCCAAAGTCGACAAGTACACCAAAATGTTCGTCAACGACAAATCGTGCCTCACCGCCAAAGGGCCTTTCCTGACGCTCCACAAGCTCAAGGGAAAGCTCTACGTGGAGGTTCCCCTCAAGACGATCGGCCGTGAAATGCTGATCGCCTCCACGATCTCGGAGGCCAGCGACACCAACCTCGGGACCATCGGCTACAAACCCACGGACCCCATCCACGTCAAGTTCACGCGCATCGACACGACGATCTACCTCTCGCAGGCCGTCGTGCCGCCCGTTCACGACACGAACGATCCCCACATGTCCAAGGCCATCGGCCGGAGCACCCTCCCGCCGATCATGCACTCCTACCCGCTGGTCTGCTACAACCGCGACAGCTCGGCAATGGTGATCGAAATGACCAAGTTCTTCTCGGGCGACAACGAACTGCTCGCCCCGATCAAAAGCACCAAGGGCGGCGTGGTGAACATCACGGGCAAGTTCAAGTCCGAAGGTTCGGTGATCGACCAGATCAAGTCCTTCGAGGACAACGTGACCGTCAAATCCTATCTCTCCTACTCGGTGACGGCCGACCTGCTGGGCCTGATGGTCATCAAGAAGGACGAGCCGATGACCGTGAAGGTCACGCGCACGATCCTGCTGCTGCCCGAAGAGGCGATGCGGCCCCGCCTGGCCGATTCGCGCATCGGCATCTTCCTAACCGACATGTCGCGCATCAACGGCAAGAAGGACAAGATCGAGGATTTCTCGGTCATCAACCGCTGGAACATCCAGCCCAAAGACTTGGAGGCCTGGAAACGCGGCGAACTCGTGGAGCCGGTCAAGCCGATCGTCTTCTACCTCGACGACGCGTTCCCCGCGCTGTGGCGCGAACCGATCCGCCGCGGCGTGCTGCGCTGGAACAAGGCCTTCGAGAAGATCGGATTCAAAAACGTCATGCACATCGAGGACTTCCCGAAGGACGATCCCGAATTCGATCCCGACAACCTGAAATACTCCTGCATCCGCTACGTCCCGGCCGCCGTGGCCAACGCCATGGGACCCTCGTGGGTCGACCCCCGCTCGGGCGAGATCATCAACGCCTCGGTGCTGATGTACAACGACGTGGTGAAGCTGGCCGCCAACTGGCGTTTCGTGCAGACCGCACAGGTCGACGAGCGCGTGCGCGGCAAGGAGCTGCCCGACGACGTATTCCAGGAGTCGCTGGAGTACATCCTCGCCCACGAGGTGGGACACTGCCTCGGACTGATGCACAACATGGCCGCATCGAGCGCCTTCCCCGTGGATTCGCTCCGCAGCGCATCGTTCACGCAGCAGCACGGCACGACCCCCTCGATCATGGACTACGCGCGTTTCAACTACGTGGCCCAGCCGGGCGACAAGGGCGTGAAACTCACCCCGCCGGACCTCGGACCCTATGACGACTACGTCATCAAATACGCCTACACGCCGCTGCCCGACAAGAAGGACATGTTCGACGAGGAGAAGACCATCCGCGGATGGATCGACGAGAAGGTCGGCGACCCGATCTACCGTTACGGCCGCCAGCAGGTGATCGCCCGCTACGACCCCACCGCCATCGAGGAGGACCTCGGCGACGACCACATCAAGGCCGGCGACTACGGCATCGGCAACCTCAAATACGTCCTCTCGCACATGGAGGAGTGGATCACCGACGAGGAGGACCCCGACCTGAAAATCCGCACGGAGCTTTACGAGGCCGCGGCCGGACAGTTCGCGCGCTACGTGAACGCCGTGATGCTCAACGTGGGCGGCATCTACCTCACGGACGTGAACAGCAACACGGCGGGCGGTCCGCAGGCCGTTTCCGTCCCGAAGGAGTTGCAGCGCGCATCGCTGAAATGGGTGCTTGCGCAGATGAAGGACTCGGCATGGCTCGAACAGCCCGCGCTGACCGAAAAACTGCCGCTGCACGTGGACCTCTCGTTCATCCTGCGCTTCAACTTCTGCCGCACGTTCTTCACCTATTATAAGAACGTCACGCTCTCGTCGCACATCGCCGACGATCCCTACACGCCGCAGGAGTATATGGACGACCTCTACAACATCGTCTTCGAAAGCACGATCAAGGGAGGCCCGGTGTCGCCGTCGGAGCGGCTCATCCAGCGGATGTTCGTCGACGCGGCCGCGGACGTCGCCTCCAGCGAGGCCAAGCGCATGAAGCTGGGCGGCATCGCGGAGGCCTACGCACCCTCGGTGGACGAGATCGCGCTGATGGGTCTCGACCGGAGCGGCATCGTGGAGCGTTACCTCGGTCCGCTGCGCGAGGCCGAAGAGGAGCATGGCAAGGGATACGTCGCCTCGCAGCTCTGGAACAGCGACGCCCTGTCGTCGGGCTACGGCTGGCAGTACAACGTGCAGCTGCGGTCGATCGACGAGTCGCGCGCGCTGTTCGTCAACGTCAACGACCGAATCCTGAAACTGCTGCGTTCGCGCGTGAAAAGCGCTACGGGAGAGACCCGCGCCCACTACCAGGGCATGATCTACGTACTCGAACGCAGCCTGTTCCCGTCACAGAAGAACTAAAACCCGAGCAGACCGGCCGGGGCGGCCGGTCTGCCTAAAACCCAAACACATGCAAAGAATTCTACAACTTTTCAGCCGTGCGCTGCGGCTGTCGCTGGTCGTGGGCTTGTTATGCTGCACAGCCGCTACGGCCCGGGCGCAGGGGGGGGGTGAACCGATCAACCTGAACGCGACGCTTACCGTCACGCTGACGGAGAGACCCGCGACGGCGGTGCTCGACGAAATCACCCGGAAGACAGGCATCAAATTCGCCTACGACCCCGAAGACATCCGCCGGCTCCCGGCCGTGAGCGGCGAATTCAAGAAAGTCACCGTACACGAACTGCTCGACAAGTGCATCGCCGGGTCGACGTTCAAATACGCCATCGAGAACAACGTCGTGCTGGTCTACGACTCGACGGTCAAGATGCGCAAGTTCACCGTGAGCGGAACCGTGCGCGACGCCGGCAAGACGGTGCTCCCCGGCGCATCGGTCATTCTGAAAGGCGGCTCGGGACAGGGCGTCTCGACCGATGAAAAGGGCCAGTTCACCTTCTCCTTCTCGACCAAGACCAGCCCTGCGGTCCTCGAAGTCGGGTTCCTGGGCATGGAGACCCAGCAGGTGATCATCACCGGCTCGGCGAAGGGCCTGAACGTCACCCTCAAGGAGGGCGGCACGCGCATCGACGACGTGGTGGTCAACGGCATGTTCACCCGCAACAAGAGCACCTACACAGGTTCGGTGACCTCGATCAAGGGCGAAGACCTCGTGGCCATCTCGAACACCAACCTGATGTCGGCCCTGAGCGCCGTGACCCCGGGCATGGTGGTCGTACAGAACAACGCCCTCGGCTCGAACCCCAACGCCATTCCCGAAATCCTGATCCGCGGCTCGAACTCCATCGCCACCTCGGCCGAGGAGAAGGCCTACAACAACCCGCTGATCATCCTCGACGGCGCCGAAATCAGCATGGAAGAGCTGTACGACCTCGACATGTACGAAATCGAGCGCATCGACGTCCTGAAGGACGCGCAGGCCTCGATCGTCTACGGCGACCGGGCGGCCAACGGCGTAATCGTCATCGAACGCCAGCAGGTGACCGACAGCAAACCCCGCCTGAGCTACAACTTCGTGCCCGAGCTGAGCATCCCGGACCTGAGTTCGATGAACCTCTGCAACGCGGCGCAGAAACTGGAACTGGAACGCCTGGCCGGGCTTTACGAATCGGACAACGGCGCGATGGACAAGGCTTACGCCTACAAATTGCAGAACGTCCGCCGGGGCGTCAACACCGACTGGATACGCGCCCCGCTGCGCGTACCGTTCAGCCACACTCACTCGCTCTCGCTGAGCGGCCGCGCACAGAAGATCGACTACCGCGCGTCGCTGCGCTTCAGCGACAAGTACGGCGTCATGAAGGGCGACAACCGCCGCAACTACACGCTCAACTTTTCGATAGGCTACCACATGCGCGACAAGCTCACGCTCCGTTACACGGCCAACTACACGCTGACCGACGCAACGGATTCGCCCTACGGCAAATTCAGCGCCTACACGAAACTCAACCCCTACGAGTCGCCCTACGACGAGTACGGCGAGCTGGTCAAAGCCTTCTATTTCGACCCCGAGGACACCTCGACGACGAGCGAAGGCTACCAGGCCAACCCGCTCTACAATGCCACGCTGTCGAGTTTCAGCACCTCGCGCAACCAGACCCTCCGCAACACGGTCGACGCCAAATGGTACGTGACCAAGGATTTCTACGTCTCGGGACAGTTCAACATCGACGTCAAGAGCAGCCAGTCGGACAAATACGTTTCGCCCGACGACGCACAGTTCCTCGGCGAGAACGACCCGGCCAAGCGCGGTCTCTACGGACTGGGCACGGGCAAGGCGTTCAACTACGACGGCAAGATCGTGCTCAACTACGGCCGCAACATCGGACAGGAAGGCTCGGGATTCGTGATCAACGCCGGAAGCGACATCCAGCACACCAACGCCACGACCTCCTACATCACGGCGATGGGTTTCCTGAAGGACAACCTCTCGGACATCAAATACGCCCTGGGATACGACTCCTCGAACCTCCCGAGCGGAACCGAGACGCTGCTGGCAAAGGTCGGCTTCTTCGCCAGCGGCAACATCTACTTCCGGAACCGGTACTTCGCCGACGTTTCCTACCGCACGTCGGGATCGTCGGCCTACGGCAAGGAGAACCGGTTCGCCCCGATGTGGTCGTTCGGCCTGGGATGGAACCTCCACAAGGAGAAGTTCCTCGAAAACGTCGAATGGATCGACGTGATCCGCCTCAAATGGTCGTGGGGATACAACGGCCAGACCACCGGCAGCCCCTATCAGGCCATCACGACCTACAAGTACAGCAACAGCAACATCTACTACACCGGCGTGGGAACCGTGCCGATCCGCATGGGCAACCCCGAGCTGAAGTGGCAGCGCGTGCTGAAGAACAACTTCGGCATCAACCTCACGCTCTTCAAGGAACGGCTGGTGATGAGCTTCGACTACTTCCGCAACACCACCAAGGACCAGCTGATGACGATTCCCCTCCCGGCGTCGACCGGTTCAGAGGACATCGTCGTGAACTTCGGCGAGAACCAGAACGTAGGCTACGACTTCTCGGTGGCGGGGCAGGTGATCCGCAACAAGAACTGGGCGTGGACGAGCGTCATCAACGGTTCGCACGTCAAGGACCGCATCAAGCAGATCAGCGACAAGCTGAAGAACACCGCCTATCAGCTCGAAGAGGACAACCCGCTGAAACTGCGCTTCCGGGAAGGCGGCTCGCAGTACGACATCTACGCCGTGCGTTCGGCCGGCATCGACCCCGCCACGGGACAGGAAATCTTCATCAACAAAAACGGCGAATACACCTTCAAGTACGACGCCGAGGACGAGGTGGTCGTGGGCAACACGCAGCCCAAACTGCAAGGCACGTGGCTCAACACGCTGCGTTACAAGGGATGGTCGCTGAACTTCGTCTTCAGCTACACCTTCGGCGGCGACACCTACAACAAAACCCTCTGGGAGAAGGTGGAAGACATCGACCCGCGCTACAACGTCGACGAACGCGCCTTTACGGACCGCTGGAAGAACCCGGGCGACCTGTCGCGCTACCTCGCCATCAAGGAGCGGCGTTCGACGACCCCGCACAACTCGGAGCGTTTCGTGGAGCGGCTCAACGAACTGTGGCTTTCGAGCGCGACGCTCACCTACGAGTTCCAGCCGAAATTCCTCAAACGGCTCGGATTCAAGCGTCTGGCCGTAGGTGTCGGCGTATCGGACATCGTACGCTTCTCGACCGTCAAGTACGAACGCGGTACGAGCTACCCCTACTGCCGCACCATCAACCTGACATTCCGTCCCACGTTCTAATATTGCCGAGACCATGAAACGAATGAAAAAATACAGCTACATCCTGCTGGCCCTGCCGCTGCTGCTGGGCAGCTGCGAGGCGTATCTCGACGTCAATCCCAAATCGGAAGTGACCGACAAGGAGCTTTTCTCGACGGCCGAAGGCTGCGAAGACGCCATCTACGGCATCTATACCGAGATGGGAACCAACAAGAACCTCTTCGCCTACGCGCTCACGTTCGCCTATCCGGAGCTGATGACCGGCAACTTCACCATCAGCCAGAGCGACAACCTGGCCTACGTCGTACAGCGCCTGTGGGAGCACGAAAACGCCATCACGGTAGCCGAAAACCTCTGGATCAACGGATACAAGGCCATCGGATACGTCAACAAGGCGCTGATGCACGTCTTGCCCAAATCCGACGACGAATTCCGCCACATCCGGCTCTACAAAGGCGAACTGCTGGCGCTGCGCGCCTACCTCCATTTCGAAATGGCCCGCATCTTCGCCGTGCCGTTCGCATCGGGCGACGCCGCGGCCAAAGCCAAGGCCATTCCCTACGTGACCACATACGGCATCGAAGTCACCCCGTACAGTTCGCTGGACAAGGTGTTCGAACTGATCGTCGCGGACCTGACCGAGGCGGAGAAATACCTCGCGGCGGACGAGGAACTGGTGACGGCGACCCGCGACAACGCCTCCGACGGCTTCACGAGCTGCCGCATCACGCACCTGAACCTCTACGCGGTACAGGCGCTGCTGGCCCGCGCCTACTGGACGATGGGCAAACTGGACCTGGCCGAGGATTACGCCGAGAAGGTGATCGACAGCGGCAAATTCCCGCTGATGACGACCGCCGAGGCCTGGAACGCCGTGGAGACCGGCACGCTCAACATGCAGGAGACCGTCTTCGGGCTTTACTCGACGCAGTACACCTACAACTTCTACCGGAATCACATCTACCAGGGCGGAACCCTTGCGCTCTCCAGCCAGTATTCCGAAATCTACTCCACCGACCTGTCCGGCACGGACAAGCGTTACTCGACCTGGTTCGACACGGGCAATTCGTGGTGCATCAAGCACTACAACAAGATGTACGCCCAGGGAGAGAGCAACCCCACATACAGCGGCAAATCAATCCCCGGACCGAGTCTGATCCGGATTCCCGAAATGTACTACATCGTGGCCGAAGCCAACCTCACGAAAGACCCGGACAAGGCGACGGAATACCTCGACTACGTGGTGAAGTCGCGCGACCTGACGCCTTTCGCCGAGCGCGAAACGGGCAAAATCACCGAAAACAACATCATCAACGAACGCCGGAAGGAGTTTTTCGCCGACGGCGAGGATTTCTTCAACATGAAACGATTGCAGCTGGACATCGCGATACCGGGAGGCAATTTCGCGGGAACCGACGACGCGACCTACACGATGCCCATCCCGCAGAGCGTAGAGGACAATTACAGACAATAACGCAAGACTTATGAAAAACCTCATTTTCAAAATAGCCGTCCTGACCGGAACCGTCGCAGCATTCGCCTCCTGTTCCGACACGTGGCTGATGTACGACACGTCGCAGAAGGACAAACTCTATTTCAAATACGAGAACTATCCGAGTCTGGACCAATATCTCTCGACCGACTTTTCGTTCGCCCTGCTCGACGAATCGGTGAAAGAGGTCAAGAAGACCGTAACCGTGACCCTGCTGGGAATGCCGGCAGACCGCGACCGGACGTTCGAGGTAAAGGCCATTCACGACACCACCTCGAATTACACCACGGGCGGCGTACAGCGCGAGCTGATCGACGCCGTCGAGAACGAAGACTACACGATCGACAGGCTCATCGTCCCGGCCGGCTCCGTGGAGGGGCAGATCGACGTGACGCTGAAGCGCACGGAGAAGATTATGACGAAAACCGCGTCGCTGGTGCTCCAGATCGCCCAGAACGAAGAGTTCGAAGGCGTGCCCCGGAACGTCTACCGGTTCCTGATCTCGGACGGAACCGCCGCCTGCCCCTACTGGTGGTACTACTCCGCCACCCAGCAGTGGTATCAGTATACGGGCGAATTCCGGCAGGACAAATACCGGAAACTGCTGGAACTCTACCACGGAATCGCGGAGAGCAACCCGACGCTCTACGCGTCGATGGTCGAACAATACGGCGAGAACATCGACAACGATTACTACACGGGACTCAACGGACAGCAGCTGCGCATGAGCATGGGATTCATGGTCAACCGGCAGAACCCCCACAAGATGGCCTGGCTCCGCTACGTGCTCTGCCCGCTGTTCGACTACTATTCGACCAATTACCCCGACCTGGAGTATTATACGACCGGAAGCGTCAACGTAACGACAGGCGGCTGGAGAGACCCGGCAAATAACTATTAACCGAAAGCGCCATGAAACAACTTGCGAAATATCTGTTGCCGCTCTGCTGCGGAATCGCACTGGCCTCCTGCTACGGACTCGACAAAGAGGAGTACCGGGAGCTGGCCCCGATCACGGTGAGCGGTCTGGACCGGACCATCTACGCCAAGGCTACCGAAACGCTCCACCTCGACAAACTCCGCGTGGAGAGCGAAAGCGGGCAGGCCCCCGTCTACGAATGGTCCTACGGAAAACCTGCGGGAGACTTCCCCGGCATGGTCGACACGACGTTCATTTCCAGTTCGCCGACGCTCGACTACGCCTTCGACAAGGCCGGCAGCTACGTGCTGCGCCTGCGGATCGACAACGGCGAAAGCATCGGATTCCATTACTACGACCTGCGCGTGCAGGCCGGCTTCGACGAAGGTTTCCTGATCCTCTGCAACGACGACGAGGGCGCCGGATCGCTCGCCTTCGTCAAGAAACGCTCTCCGCAGGAGGAGGCCGAAGGCGCCCAGGAGATCTGGGACAATCTGCTGACGATCAACCCGGAATACGACTTCCGCAGCCTGCGCGACGTCTACGTATTCTCCTCGCCGGGATACGCTTCGGGAATTCTGATCTCCTCGGGCGACGACGAAGGCTCGATCTACCGCCTCGACCCCGTGACGCTGAGCGTCACCTATCGCATGAAGGGGATGGACGAATACGGAGTCCGCACCGGAGAGATTCTGGGCGAAAGAACGTCGGGAACCGCTCACTGGGCCTATCTGATCGGCGACGACGAGAGGGCCTACCGCTACGAATTCTCGACCGACATGCTCATCGTGCGGGAAACGCCCTTCCCCGCACGATACGGCCGGCAGGGACTGTTCGCCTCGAAAACCGCCGGAGTGCGCGACATCCTCATGTTCTCCGAGGCCGGAATCACCGGATTCCCCAATTCGAGAATCGCGGGATACGCCGCACCCGACGGGTATGAATTCATCAACATGGCAGCGGGCCGCATCGGGGCGGGACAGTACGACGCTTCCAAATACTACTGCATCGCCCGTACGATCGAAGGGGCGCCGAAAACCGTCAAAATCATCAGCACCAGTTCATCGCTTTCGAGTCCGACCGAAATCAAGACCTACGACGAGGTGCAGCCGATGCTGATGAATGCGAACACCCGGATCGTCACGACGAAGCTCAACGGAAACGCCTACTACGATTACGACAACAAGATCTATCACTGGGCGATGACAGGCGTCGACCCGGTCGTTCCCGCCGAAGGGGCCAAGCCCGACATCACGCTGCCCGACGGCGAACAGATCATGGACATCTGCACGAACGCCGTACCGTCGACCTCTTCCGCGGTGGTCGACGACGACCAGCTGCTGATCGCCACCTACAACCCGACGGCGACCGGCCGCAAGCCCGGCAGCCTCTACGTTTACAGTCTGAAGACGATGGAAAAGGTGAAGGAGTATGTCGGCATCTGCGAAAAACCCGTGGCCGTGGCCTACAAGTTCCCCACATCGAACTGACGATCCGCCCGGCACGGCACGTTCCGCATCCGGCCTTCCCCTCGCGGGAGGGCCGGATCGTTTTTCGGGAACCGCCGGGGCGTCATAGCCCCGGTTTCGCTTTGCAGAAAAGAAAAAACCGGTTATCTTTGTATGCCGGCCCCACAAGACAGCCCTGCGGAGGCTCCCGGACGGGACACCCTCGGGGCCAAAGTCACCCCTTTTCAAGGGGAGGAGGGGGGGGGCAGGGGAATTTCTGCGCCGAAACATAAGCCGCGGAAACCGACTCCTTCGGAGCTGCGGCGAACCTGATAAACAAAAAAAGAGTTATTTACACTTATGTTTTTAGAAAATGCCAGCCGCAAGGGCTGGATCGAAGTCGTATGCGGTTCGATGTTCTCGGGTAAGACCGAGGAGCTGATCCGCCGCCTGAAACGAGCCAAATTCGCCCACCAGCGGGTCGAGATTTTCAAACCCCGGATCGACGTGCGCTATTCCGAGGAGGAGGTCGTGTCGCACGACGCGAACGCCATCCGCTCCACCCCCGTCGAGTCGCCGCAGAACATCCTGCTGATGACCGCCGACGTCGACGTGGTGGGCATCGACGAGGCGCAGTTCTTCGACGAAAGCATCGTCGACGTGTGCCGCCGGCTGGCCAACAACGGCGTGCGCGTGATCGTCGCGGGTCTGGACATGGACTACACCGGAAAGCCGTTCGGCCCGATGCCCGCGCTGATGGCAACGGCGGAGTACGTCACCAAGGTTCACGCCATCTGCGTCCGCTGCGGCAACCTCGCCCACCATTCGCACCGCCTCACGAGCGACGAAAAGCAGGTGATGCTGGGCGCGCAGGACAGCTACGAACCGATCTGCCGCCATTGCTTCAACAAGCTGATGAACGGAGAGAAAGCGTAGGCCCCCGGCCGCAGGGAGGAGGGTACGACAAAAAACCGCAGTCCGGAAATCCGGGCTGCGGTTCTGTTTTGCGGGACAGGGGCTTCGCCCTCCGGCACGCGGGCGCCCGTCAGCGGGCGGCGCGCAGGGCGTCGATGAAGCCGGGCCAGAGCACCCAGAGATTTTCGGTCTGGAGCCACAGTTCGCGGGCCTGCGCGGCGGGCGAGGGTCGTTCGCTCCCGATGTCGCGCAGATACGCTTCGTCGGCCGGATGCTCGTCGGCGGTAAATTCGGCGAAGAAGGGCGCAAAATGCGTCCGGAATCGCTGCAACTCCCCTTCGGGCAATCGTCCGTCACGGCGGAAAGCCGACCACAGCAGCAGCACCTCACGCCCCGGATGCTTGTCCGACACGTCGTTGATCACCTCGTCGAACAGCTCCTGCTCGTCCAAGGCCAGGTAGTTGAAAGCCAGCAGTTCGCTCCCTTCCAGATGGTCCTCGGGGTCGAGTTCCAGCAGCATTTCCAAGAGCGCCGCCGACATCTCGAAATCGTTGATCAGGAAGTGGTCGATGGCCGAGGCGAAGATCAGTTCGAGCGCCGCGCGCGAATTGCGGTGGCTCCATTCGAGATTGATCTCCTCGTCCTCGGGAATCAGCTCTGCAAGACGCTGGAAGGCCTGAAAACGCTCGTTGCAGGCTCCTTCTATATCGCCGGCGGCCTGCATCTCGCGGGACCGGGCGAGGACTTTCACGAAATTACAGGGTCCTTCGCCGACCACCTCGAAAGTCTGGTCGGGCGTAGGTTCAAGATATGCCTTTTGCATCGTTGTCTTTGAGTTTGAAAATCATGGCGACAAGGACCGCGAACGTCACGCCCCCGCCCAGCAGGTAAGCCGCCGTACGGTTCTGCATGCCCAGCATCAGCGGCGAAACGAAGATATAGCTGGCGCAGACATACGTCATAACGAGAGCCGGAATCAGCCCCACCCACACGGCGCGCCCCCGGTGGCGGAGGTAGGCGACGATCATCCAGAGCGTCACCGCCGCGAGGGTCTGGTTCATCCACGCGAAATAGCTCCACATGGTCTGAAACGGCAGTCCGAAGATGATCAGAAGTCCCAGCGCGAAGAGCGGAATACAGATATAGATGCGTTTGCGCAGCGTGCGCTGCTCGACGCCCATGAAGTCGGCGACGATCAGCCGCGCGGAGCGGAAGGCCGTGTCGCCCGAGGTGATGGCGCAGGCCACCACGCCGAAGATCACGAAGACGGCCAGCGCCGGGCCCAGCGTCTTGTTGGCGATCACGTCGATCATCACGGCCGCCTGGCCGCCGTATTCGGCGATGGCGCCGTTCAGCCCCGCGACGTCGCCCCAGAAGGCCATGGCAATGGCGGCCCAGACGAGGGCGATGATCGACTCGGAGATCATCGCGCCGTAGAAGACCGAGCGGCTCTCGCGTTCGTTGCGCATGCAGCGGGCCATCAGCGGCGACTGCGTGGCGTGGAAGCCCGAAATGGCGCCGCAGGCAATGGTCGTGAAGAGCATCGGGACGATCGGGAAGGCCTTCGCATCGGCGATGCAGTTTTCGAAGGAGGTGAATTCCGGAATGGTGTATTCGCCGCCGAAAAGCAGCACGACGAGGATGCCGACGGCCATGAACAGCAGCGCGAAGCCGAAGACCGGGTAGATGCGGCCGATGATCTTGTCGACGGGCAGCAGCGTGGCGGCGATGTAGTAGACGAGAATCACGCCCAGCACGATCAGCAGCAGCCACGAGAATCCGCCGAAAGCGATGCCTTCGAGCGACGGTACGTCGAGGCGGGCCGCGACGAGCGATGCGGGCTGCGAGAGGAACACCGCACCGACGAGGATCATCAGCCCGGCGGAAAAGAGCCGCATGACGATCTTCATGCCGCCGCCGAGGTAGACCCCGGCCGTCTCGGGAAGACTCGCGCCGTCGTGGCGCAGCGAGATGACCCCGGCGATGAAGTCATGCGCCGCACCCATGAAGATGCCGCCGAAGGTGATCCACAGAAACGCCACCGGCCCGTAGGCCGCACCGAGCACGGCGCCGAAAATCGGGCCGAGCCCCGCAATGTTGAGCAGTTGGATCAGGAAAATGCGCCACCTCGGCAGGGGCACATAATCCACGCCGTCATAAAGGCGGCTGCAAGGCGTCCGGGCCGCCGGGTCGATGCCGACGAGCCGTTCCAGATAGCGTCCATACGTGAAATATGCGGTCACCAGCAACGCCAGGCACACCAGAAAAGTAATCATCGTAAAACAGTTTCGGGTCAGTTTTAGCGCGAATATAGCAAGAAAAGCGAGAATTTTCGCAAAATTGTTGCGAGAAAAAAATATTTTTCAGATATTTGCAGTCCCAAAGGGAACCTCGGTGTTCCCGAAAGGCTGAATTAGCTCAGCGGTAGAGCACTTCACTCGTAATGAAGGGGTCCCGAGTTCAAATCTCGGATTCAGCTCCAGGAGGCGTGAGAGAGAAGGAACGGATTACGCCGTCCACTGCAAAAAGTCTTATGTGTCAACGACATGTAAGACTTTTTCGTTTTCAGGCGTCAGGAGAGAGCAACTGCGCGCAGGCGTCCGCCTCCCGGCCGGCGCAGCTGTTCCGTCCCCGGAAACGACCGGAAATGACCCCCGGGCGGCGGGACCTTCGGCAGGCCGCCGGCATAAAATTCGGCCGGCGCGTCTTCTTTTTCATCTTTTTTCCATACCTTTGCTGCGCAACGGTTCGCCGAACGAGGCCCCCGGCCCCGGGCGATTAAAAGGGAATGCCGTGAAAATCGGCAACAGTTCCCTCTGCTGTAAGTTCCTGCCGCCGAAGCGGCACATCAGACCCCGACAATCTCTTGCCACTGGTTTTCACGCGACCGGGAAGGCGTCGGGACCGGAACGAGTCAGAAGACCTGCCGCTGCAATGGTTTTACAATCCAGGGGGAAATGGATCGTGATCGGCAGGAAAAACGATTTCCGGCATATCCCCGAATGTAAAATCAGGCTACTGCGAAATTCCGGCCGGACGCATGCCGTGCGCACGGCACGAATGCGGATCTCCGGAACATCCGCAAAGATTGGTTGAACGATTTAAACGAAGAGGATATGAGCTGTTTTTTCAGTCATGCCGGACGGACGGCGATACCGGTGCTGCTCTCGGTAGCGCTGGCTGCCGCAGCCTGCAACAAGGACGGAGAGATTACGCTGCCGGACAGCAAACCCCGAATCACCCTCGACAGCGAGACAGGCGTCTACGCGGCCAAGATCGGCCGCGCGGTGACGATCACGCCGACCGTGGAAAACGAGGGAGAGGCCGCTTACAGCTGGACGATCGACGACGAGGTCGTTTCCACGGCGCGCGTGTTCGAATACGTGTTCAACGAGGAAGGCCGCGTCTATGTGACCCTGCGGGTCGAAAACCGGGCGGGATACGACGAGAAGGAGGCGCGCATCGACGTGAACCGGCTCGCTCCCCCCGTCATCTCGCTCATCGTGCCGCCGACGGGGCTATACGTGCTCACGGGACGGGAATACACGTTCGCACCGGAGGTGCAGAACGGCGAAAACGCCCGTTACGAATGGTATCTGGACGACTCGTCCGTACCGGTCTCCACCGAAAAGGACTACATCTTCATGCGCACCCAACCGGGAGACTGCTCCCTGCGGCTGACGGTGACCAACGAGGACGGCACGGCCGAGAAAACGGTTGCCGTGCACGTCGTGGACGTCATTCCGGTCCGCATCGCGTTCATCCCCTCCTCCTACCTGGCCGACCCGCTGGTGCGGAGCGTATCGCTCGGACGGACGCTGTTCCTGCGGCCGCAGGTGAGCGACGCCGTCGGGCCGGAATATGCATGGTACGTGAACGGCGTCTTGCAGGAGGACGCAACCCAACGCATGTTCGCCTTCACGCCGGAGAAAGAGGGCGAATACGAAGTCACCTTCCGGGTGACGGACACGGACGAAAGCCCGGCCGCACCCCTCTCGCGCCACATCACGCGCGCATCGTCGAAGCGAATCACCGAGAAAACGCTCCGGGTGACCTGCTACAAACGCGAATCGGAGCGCGTCATCACGACGACGGGACAGCCCGCGTCGAACCGGGTGCTCGAATTCCTGCCCGCGCCCGGACAGTTCGTCAACGAAACGGGCATGGCCGGATACACCGGCCAGAAGAGCTTCGAGGAGGCCCGTCTCTACGCCGAGAACCGGCTGAAAAAGGGTGAGTTCGTCTCGCTCGGCAACTTCGGCGGCTACGTGATCCTCGCCTTCGACCACAGCGTGGAGAACAAGGGCGGATACGACTTTTCGATCCCCGGCAACCAGTTCGAAGGAAGCAACGAGCCGGGCGTCGTGTGGGTGATGCAGGATGTCAACGGCAACGGCAAGCCCGACGACGAATGGTACGAACTCCGGGGCAGCGAAACGGGCGGCGAATGGACCGTCCAGGAGTATGCGGTGACCTATTACAGACCCGCCGGGCCTCGCCAGGGGGTGAAATGGACCGACAATCTGGGCCGGAGCGGGCAGGTAGCCTATCTGGGACAGTTCCATGCGCAGGACTACTACTATCCCCTGTGGCTCGAAGAGGAGTCCCATACCTATTACGGCACGGGCCTGCGGCAGAACACCACGCAGACCCCAGGCGGAGACTGGTCGAACAACTCGTTCGAATGGGGGTACGTCGACAACGCGGGCAGCGACAATCTGGAATCTTCGTCCAAAACCGGCAAGACCTGGTTCAAGATCAGCAACGCCATGACGCCCGACGGGCAGCCCGCCGGATTGCGCTACATTGATTTCATCAAGGTGCAGAGCGCCATCAACGGCAGCGCCGGAGGACTGGGCGAACTCTCGACCGAAGTCGCCGGAATGGCCATCGACGAGAACCTCAACCGATAACCCCATTCCCGACCGCAACGCATGAAACGATTCTTACGACAGATTCTGCCCGCGGCTTTATGCCTCTCCGCCCTCGGCGGCTGCATGAAGTGGGACTACGGCCGCACGGAGGATTTCTCGGCGACGGAACGGGGGCTGTTCATCGTCAACGAGGGCATGTTCCAGTACGGAAACGCCACGCTGTCGTATTACGACCCGGAAACGAAAACCGTCGAAAACGAAGTTTTCCACCGGGCCAACGCCTTCAAGCTGGGCGACGTGGCGCAGTCGATGACCCTGCACAACGGCGTGGGATGGATCGCGGTGAACAATTCGCATGTCGTTTTCGCCGTCGACCCCGACACCTTCCGCGAGGTGGGACGCATCACCAACCTCACCTCGCCGCGGTACATCCATTTCGTTTCGAACGAAAAGGCCTATGTCACGCAGATCTGGGACAACCGCATCTTCATCGTCAACCCCAAACGCTACGAAATCACGGGGTATATCGAGTGCCCGGACATGACGGCGGAATCCGGCTCCACGGAGCAGATGGTGCAGTACGGCAAATACGTCTTCGTGAACTGCTGGTCCTACCAGAACCGTATCCTCAAAATCGACACCGAGACCGACCGGGTCGTCGGTCAGCTGACCGTCGGCATCCAGCCCGCGTCGCTGGCGATGGACCGGAACAACAAGCTGTGGACCGTCACCGACGGCGGCTACGAGGGCAGCCCCTACGGATATGAAGCCCCGTCGCTGTACCGCATCGACGCCGAAACGTTCTCCGTGGAGAAGCAGTTCCGGTTCCGGAAGGGGGACTCCCCGTCGGAGATGCAGCTCAACGGCACGCGCGACACGCTCTACTGGATCGACCGGGACGTCTGGCGCATGCCCGTCGCCGGGGAGCAGCTTCCGGTGCGCCCGTTCCTCGAATACAGGGAGACCAAATATTACGGACTGACGGTCGATCCGGCCAACGGCGACGTGTACGTTGCCGACGCCGTCGACTACCAGCAGCAGGGAGTCGTCTACCGCTATACGGCCAAGGGCGAGCCTGTCGACGAATTTCACGTGGGCGTCGCGCCCGGAGCGTTTTGCTGGAAATAACCGGAGAGCATGAAAACAACCGCCTTGTTTCTTTGGATGCTGCTGTTTCCGGCGCTGCTGCGGGCGCAGGGCGAGCCGGCGCCGTCCGACGTGCCGGAAACCCCGCAGGACGCCGGCGCGGGGGAGTGGCGCGGAAAAGGCGCCATCGCCATCCGGGAGGTTTCGGTCTGGGGCCGGCGTCCGATGAAAAGCATCGGCGTCGAGGAGACGAAACTCGACTCGGCGATCCTCAAGGAGAACATCGCCCTCTCGATGGCCGACGCGCTGACGTTCAACACTCCGGTTTTCGTCAAGCAGTACGGCCGCGCGACCCTCTCCACGGTATCGTTCCGCGGCACAGGCCCGTCGCATACGCAGGTGACGTGGAACGGCATGCGCATCAACAACCCGATGCTGGGCATGACCGACTTTTCGATGATCCCCTCCTATTTCATCGACGACGCCTCGCTGCTCCACGGAACCTCGTCGGTCAGCGAGACGGGCGGCGGACTGGGCGGACTGGTGAAGCTCTCGACTGCGCCGGCGGCGGCCGACGGATTCGGGCTGCAATATATCCAGGGCATCGGCATGTTCCGTACTTTCGACGAATTCCTGCGCCTGACATGGGGCGACGAGCGCTGGCAGGTATCGACCCGCGCCGTCTACCAGTCCTCGGCCAACGACTACAAGTACCGCAACCGCGACAAGAAGGAGAACATCTACGACGACGAGATGAACATCGTCGGGTCGTACTATCCCACCGAACGCAACAAGAGCGGCGCGTTCGACGACGTGCACGTGTTGCAGGAGGTCTACTACAACACCGGGAAAGGCGACCGCTTCGGGCTGAACGCCTGGTACATCAATTCCAACCGGGAACTGCCCCTGCTGACGACCGACTACGCCGACGACACGCAGTTCGAAAACCGCCAGCGCGAACACACCCTGCGCAGCGTCCTCTCGTGGGACCACTACCGCCGGAACTGGAAGGCGGCGGCGAAAGCCGGATACGTGCATTCGTGGACGGCCTACGACTACCGGCGCGACAAGGGCAACGGCATCCTGGAGGCCATGACCCGTTCGCGGAGCAGGATCAACACCCTCTACGGGCAGGCCGACGGGGAGTATTCCGTCGGCGGCAAATGGTTCTTCACGGCCGGACTGTCGGCACACCAGCACTTCGTCGAAAGCGCCGACAAGAACATCATCCGCCAGCAGGGCGACAAGGCCGTCGTCGGCTATGACAAGGGACGCATCGAACTCGACGGCTCCCTGTCGGCCAAGTGGCGTCCCACGGAGCGGCTGGGCTTGTCGGTCGTCGTGCGCGAAGCCATGTACGGAACCTCCTGGTCGCCGGTCATCCCGGCCTTCTTCGCCGACTGCCTGCTTTCCAGGCGCGGCAACGTCGTGGCGAAGGCCTCCGTCTCGCGCAACTACCGCTTCCCGACGCTCAACGACCTCTACTTCCTGCCGGGCGGCAATCCCGGCCTGAACAGCGAAAAGGGCGTCGCTTACGAAGCCGGACTGTCGTTCGCCGTGGGAAAGGAGGGCGCGTACACGCTGTCGGGGTCGGCGTCGTGGTACGACCAGCACATCGACGACTGGATTCTGTGGCTGCCGACGGCAAAGGGATTTTTCTCGCCGGTGAACATCAAAAAGGTCCACGCCTACGGCGTGGAGATCCGGGCCGACCTGGCCGCAGCGCTCACCAGAGAACTGAAAATCAACCTGAACGGCACCTTCTCATGGGCGCCGTCGATCAACGAGGGGGAGCCGATGTCCCCGGCCGACCGGTCGGTCGGCAAACAGCTGCCCTACGAACCGGAATATTCAGCCACGGCGACCGGAAGGCTCTCCTGGCGCAGCTGGGGCCTGCTCTATCAGTTCTGCTATTACAGCGAACGCTACACCATGTCGAGCAACGACATCACGCTCACCGGACGCCTTACGCCCTATCTGATGAGCAACCTCTCGCTCGAAAAGGGTCTCTCGCTCCGGTGGGCGGACCTGACGCTCAAAGGCACGGTCAACAACCTTTTCAACGAGGAGTACCTCTCGGTGCTCTCCCGGCCCATGCCGCGCATGAACGCCGAATTCTTCATCGGCATAAAGCCCAAATGGGGGACGAAAAAGAGGTGATCCGGCGCGAAGGAGCCTTTCTCCGCGTCTTATTTCCCTTCGGGGACCAGCTGGCCGGCATCGTTCACAAAGAGGGACTTGCGCTGTTCAGAGGGTAGAAATCCCCCCCCCCTCGCGGTTCTCTCCACCGGGGTCGATACCGATGGGATGCGCGAAGACGAAACGCGTGCCGCCCGTGTAAGCGGAATCGACCCAGATGCGGCCCCCGACGATCATGGCGATCTGGCGGCAGATGGCAAGGCCCAGCCCCGTGCCCTTCTTCTTGTTGCCGTCGAGCTTCTCGAAGCGGTTGAAAACCAGATCCTGCTTGTCGGGCGGAATGCCCGGTCCGGTGTCGGCCACCGAGAAAAGCACCTCGCCCCGCTCCTCGTCGATCTCCACCCCCAGCGTGATGCTGCCCTCGGAGGTGAACTTGCCGGCGTTGGTCAGCAGGTTGATCAGGATTTGCGAAAGACGGTGGGCGTCGGTGGTGAGCATGAACGATCCGACGGGACACGCGAAACGCCCCTCAACCCCTCTCTGCCGCGTATGGGCCGTGGTCATCATCACGTGCTGGCAAATCTGCACGATGTCCTCCGAAGCGTAGTTGAACCTGATCTTGCCGCACTCGAGCGACGAAATGTCGAGGATGTCGTTCAGCAGCGTGAGCAGCATCTCGGAGTTGCTGACCACGATGGCGCAGTACTCGGCGCGCTCCTCCTGCGAAAGTTCCTCGCTCTGCATCAGCGAAGAGAAGCCCACGATGGCGTTGAGCGGCGTGCGGATTTCGTGGCTCATGTTGGCCAGGAACGCCGACTTGAGCATGTCCGACTCCTCGGCCTTCTCCCGGGCGACGACCAGCTGGCCCTCGCGCTCCTCAAGCGTGAGCTTGAGCCGCCGCATGCGCAGCAGCAGCCACGTCACGAAGAGCAGCAGCAGCACCAGCAGCAGGATGCCCGCCACCAGCAGTTCGATGTAGTGGGAGTATTTCGACAGCTTGGCCGCCATCGTATCCTCGATGACGCTGCCCTTGGGCAGGGCGTATTCGGCGATTTTCCACTCCTTGAGCTTGCGCGAATCGAACAGATAGAGACTTTTGCTCGTATGGAAATGAGCGTCTTCGATGTCGTCCGTGTCGTAATATTTCCGGATCTGGTTCGCAATGACCTCCGCGCCGTTCTCGTATTCGGGCACGTAACCGCCGATCGCCGTGTCGCCGATGCCCGTACCAGTCACCGAGAAGACCGGAACGCGGGGGTTGTTCTGCACCAGGTCGTTCAGCGACCGCTGCATGAAGAATTCGCCGTCGCTGCCCACGCGCCACGTGCCGAGCATCACGGCCGAACGGGGCGGCAGCGTCGCATAGGTCCGGAACGCCGTCTCCTCCCCCTCGCGGCTGTCCACCAGCACGAGATTCAGGTCGGGGTAGTTCTCCCACTCCGCGCGCACGAGCGCCTGCAACGAAATGCCGCCGTAGGTATTGTCGGTCACCAGAGCGATGTTCTCCACCTGGGGATAAAGCGAACGGATCAGGTCGATGTTGCGCCGGATGTCGTAGCGGTTGAGCATGCCGCCCACCCTGTTCAGGCTGTCGCACATCACCCGGTAGTCGATCGCACGGGGTCTCCACGTCTGCAACGAATCGGGCGGCGCGGGCAGCATGACGCCGTTCTCGCTGGCGAAGCAGCTGAAGCACATCACCCCTTCGGGAATGCAGCCCAGCGATACGATCGGCTCCCATCTGTGCGAAAGGCTGCTCGCGGAAGGTAACGACATCATACGACGAGGGCAAACGCTGCGCCGAGTCGCTCTTTATGAGCTACTACCGCGAACACGGCATTCCCGTGAAGATCATCCGCATATTCAACACCTACGGTCCGAAAATGGACATCAACGACGGCCGCGTGGTCTCGAATTTCATCGTCCAGGCGCTGCGGGGCGACAATATCACGATCTACGGCGACGGCGGACAGAGCCGTTCGTTCCAGTACATCGACGACCTGATCGAAGGCATGGTGCGCATGATGGACGACACGCCCGACGACTTCACCGGTCCGGTGAACATCGGCAACCCGAACGAATTCACCATCGCCGAACTGGCCCGCGAGGTGATCTCCCTGACGGGTTCGAAATCGAAGATCGTCCACCTGCCCCTGCCCGCCGACGATCCCCAGCAGCGGCAGCCCGACATCTCGCTCGCCCGCAACATGCTCGGCGGCTGGGAGCCGAAAATCCAGCTGCGGGACGGTCTCCTAAAAACCATCGCCTACTTCGAGGAGGTGCTTTCGCGGGGAGGAATCCGGCGGTGAGACTCGACCGGCACGTGCAAAAACACGGCCAGCCTATAAGAAAAAAGCGGCGGACCCGTAGAGGTGTGGGTTTATAAAGATGTAACGACTTGATTTATTGAGTCGTTACATCTTTGTATAGGAGAATAGGTAACGAAAAGGCAACGGCTTATTTTCAGCGTCTTGCGCTCAAATACCGCATTTCAAATAACCTACTGCAAGATACGAAAAATTTTCTGACCGGACAAATTCTATTCGATCGAAGAAAAAATGGCTGAATCAACAAGCTATTGCAATAGTAGCTTAAAAATTGAAGAATTCATTTTTTCTGACAAAAGGTTTCAAAACTTTTGGTGTCAAATGTATCTATCAAACCTAACTATCTTAAAGACATTATATGGCAAAAGTAGGAGTAATGATTCATCATCTCTGAAGACTGTATCCTTTGCATTCCATTTTAACTTGTCAAAGACTCCGATGCAAAGATCCATAAAATGCAGAATATAGACGAAAAATCATAATACACATTCCATTTCTTGTGATTGCATCGTTCTGAATAAGCCGTTGTCAGAGTAACCGATCCTTATCCGGTTTTCGTCAACGGCAAACATGGCAATACACGTCAGAAACGCAACGTCATATTCGGATCAGAGCCCATTTACGGCACGGATTACGGCAATCTCCTCTTCGGAAAAAGGAGTCCTGTCAGTACGGTAGATATCATGGAACCAAAGTTCCGGTTCCGCCTCATCGGGACGCGGGTCATCCCATGCGAAGATGGTATTGGTCTTGCCGGCCACGAAGCCCCAGTTGATTGCAGAAACATGCTGCTCCTTAAGCATTGGCAATGTGTTCTGGAAAGTGCAATCGTTCTTTCTTGCCATATATTCGGTGCAGACAATGGGCCTGCCATACTTCCGGAGGCTCTCGATGCGCGCAAGATGTTTCTCGGGAGACCGATAGTCATGATACGATATGATGTCCGAATTCTCAGCCTGGAACTCGGACAGTTCCGGAAAAGCATCGGTCCAGATGCCGACCGACACCGGTTGGGAAGGACGTACCTCATGCGCCCAGTGGAACACTTTTTTGAGCAGAGGCAGCGAAGAATTACCGTTGTTGCTGTTGCCCGGCTCGTTGTACAAGTCCCACCAAAGTATACGACTGTCGTTCTTGAACGTGTTCAGGACATCCTTGACATAAGCCTCAAGAACGGGATACAAGGCTGTGGTGTCGGCCCGTAAGCTCTGCGCAGGATCGCGCACCCAACCGGAGTTATGCACTCCCGGCCGGGGTTCGGGCTGGGGGCCGTATTCCGATTCGGCATTCCAGCAGTCATCGAAAAACACAAACACGGGCTTGATGCCATGCCTGTCCGATATGGTAAGGAATTCATCCATACGGGCCTTGAAGGTCTCAGGTTCATGCTGCCATACGACACTGCTCAGATATACACGCGCGGTGGTAAAGCCCAGATCCTCCGCCCATCCGAGTTCGCGGTCGATCGTTTCGGCGTCGAAAGTCGAATTCGACCACATCTCTATCTGATTGATGGCATTTGCAGGAATATAGTCGCATCCGCTTCGCCAGCCGGTCCGCTCATACCATTTGTTCGCTTTCTCGGATGTCCACTTGCCATCCGATCCGATTCCTTTACTGCATCCGGTCAAAAGAAGAACCAGAACCCAAAATATCGCTGTCTTACGCATAATCATCAAAAATTCAACGCATTTAATAAATTAACAAATTCATAATCTATCTGTTCAGTGACTCACGAGCCGCAAGGAGCCTGTCCTCCCAGCCCTCGTCCGGAGTCAGCCCGGCAAACATGGCGAGCGTGGAATCAAGAGCGGCAAGCGCGGCAGTATCGCCTGCTGCCGAATACTCATCCCTCAGGACGAATATCTTCTCCATGTCCTGAATGCCTTCGCGGAGTTTTTCGATCCGGACCGAAGACATAGGTCCGGGATATGCCAGGAAACAGTCACCTGAAGGGAATGTCCTGAAACGCGAATCATGAGCGGGATCCTCCGGCCAGGAGTTCCAGGCCCAACGGAGAAACCCGTCATATCCATTGGCAATGGAATACCATGTCACATAGACAGCCTCCATGGGAGAGGAGAATGTAAACTGGTTGGGGAACGGCGCACTGCAACAGATATAAAATGTAGTGATACGGCCGTCAGCCCTGCGGGAGGCCAGAACAGAAGGATCGGCCGTGTGCCAGATCGAACAGCTGATGTTATCCACATCCGGATAATTGCGGTAACTGTTGTGGTTATCAGCCATCGCCACACCAAGCGCAGGAGCTGCATCGCGCAGCAGTTCCAGCGCAAAACCCATCTGCTCCCTGCTGCGCTCGTCCATGGCGATATTAACCCGCTCGACCCAGCCCTTTTCGGTCAGGTGAGCGGAAAAATCATGCAGGAAAGGTCTCCATAACTCTTCAAAAACAGCAGTTCCAGGGTCGGCTTTCACGTTGACCAGCGAATCCGCAGCCATATCGAAATAGTGCAGTTCATTGTTCCACGGAAGCATCGAATAACAGTTGACTTCACGGTTGACGCCGAGTCGGTCCATCAGTTCGACCCAACGGTCGAAGACCGTGTAGTCATAGCTCCAGGTGCCGTCAATATCACGGGTCCACAGGATCATGTCCTCGTACAAATCATAGCACTGATGGTTCCATGGGTCCTTGTTGAGCGTGGCAGTCACAGTCCTTTGTCCGAGGTCGGCAAGCGGACGCATGTATTTCTCGAGCAGGGCGAAATGCTCATCACTCCACAGCCGGCACCCTTCGACACGCGCCACAGCTGCCGGATGCTGCCAGAAATCGATATAGAAGCGTCTGGCGGCAAGCTCCGGCATCGTACGTCCGGTGACATTGAGTTTAAGGGTCATCACTCGGGAGCCTGCATTGGAAGACACGACCTTGACCGATGCCGTGTAGCACCCCTCTGCCGCCTCAGCCGGGACATTGATCCGGATCCACACGGGACGGACCGTCCTGCCAGGGATATCAATAGCCTCGGCAGGCTCGAGCATATCCGGGCACAGATGCGGAGGATATACGGCAGGGTCATGGGGCCCGCAGGCATTGCCGAATTCGTCGGCAAGCGTATAGCGGACAAAGAACGTCTCCACGGCCGAAGACGGGATGACACCTCCCCGGCCACGCAGTTTGGAGACATCGACCCTGACATTCTCCAGATCGGAGGCGGACCAGATGAGCACCATTGCAGACACGGTCTCCCCTTTCCACGCAGAAACCTCATGGACGGAAATTTCCTCCACATCGGGACAGACTGACATTCTGAACGCCTTGTCAGTACCCAGAATAGCCGCATGCATGCCGGACATCTCCTCAGGCCAGTAAGAACAGGTATCGCCCGAAGGGTCCGGTTTCTCGACAAAAGTGCTCTTTACCGGAACCGAGCCGCACGACACCAGCGCAATGAGAAGAAACGCACAACCGAGGTATTTCATATGTAAAGCATTATTTTATATTCAACCTTAATTTGCATGTGTCAAGACCTTTGCCGCCAACTGTCAGACGGGCTGTTCCCGGACGCTCTCCGGCCTGCACGATGACTGTCAGCATGCCATGGAAAGCGTGCATCTGCGGCAGGTGGAAGAGGTCCAGACAGGTCGGGTCGCCATTGGCTGAAGCCCTGTACGATGCGGCTCCGCTCACCCCGAACTCCAATAACCCGTCATAATCGGGGCAAAGGTTGCCATCCTTGTCCACGACGCTCACGGTTACATATGCCAGGTCCTTGCCATCGGCCGAAAGCGTCGTCCTGTCAGCCTGAAGCTCGATATGATGGGGTTCGCCGGCCGTATGTACGCATTTCTCCGCCACAGCATTGCCTTCGGCGTCATAAGCCACCGCTTTCAACTCGCCGGGAGAGAAAACCACATCCTTCCACATCAGGCGATAACGCTCCTCGGTAGGTTCCTCCCGCAATCCGCCGGTGGGGGCGGTAGGAACCGCCTTTTTGCGCCGGCCGTGACTCACGCCGTTCACAAAGAGCTCAGCCTCAGGATACGAGGTATAGACGAACACAGGCACATGCTGTCCCTCCGTCCAGTTCCAGTGAGGGAGCACATGCAGGGTGGGTTCCGTACGGTTCCACACACTGCGGTAAAGATAATATCTGTCTTTGGGAATGAAAGCGAGATCTATGATACCGAATACGGAACTGTGACTCGGCCAGCAGTCGGTATCATACGGACTCGGCTCTCCTATATAGTCGAAGCCAGTCCACACGAACTGCCCCATCGTCCACGGGTAGTCATCGGCAAGCGCAAAGTCCACATCCGGAAGATTCGACCACGAGCAGGCATCGAAGTCATAGGAAGAGCTCTGCCTGTCGGAAGTACAATGGCTCAGCACCTTCTCCACCGGGAAATGATAGACCCCGCGGGAACTCACGGTCGATGCCGTTTCGCTTCCGAGAATGAAACCCTGCGGGAGCACATCGTGGGCTTTTACATAATCCCAGGGATGGTAATTGATTCCAGGAATGTCCACTGTCGCTGCAAAACCATTTTGCAGTACATGAGAGGTCTGATCCATGCCGCAGGTGACAGGTCTTGTGGGATCTTCCCGATGGCATATATCCTGCAGGAACTCGACGGTCTTCCATCCCTCCGGACTGCGCTGCGACGGAACCTCGTTACCGATGCTCCACATCACCACTGCCGGATTGCTGCGGAACTGACGGAGCATGTTTACCATATCCTTCTCCGCCCATTCATCGAAGAAACGATGGTAGCCGTTCCCGCATTTGGCAATATCCCATTCATCGAAAGATTCCACCATAATCATCATTCCCATCTCTGCACACAGGCGCACAAGATCAGGAGCCGGCATATTATGGGAAGTGCGTATGGCATCGCAGCCCATATCCTTGAGCATGGTTATCTGACGGCGCAAGGCCGCCTCATTGACGGCCGCACCGAGAGGTCCGAGGTCATGGTGGTTGCACACGCCCTGAAACTTACGGGACTCTCCATTGAGGAAGAACCCTTTCTCGGGGATATATTCTAAGCTGCGGATACCGAAAACAGTCTCATATCTGTCAACCAGAACCTGTCCGTCGAAAAGCCGGGATACCGCCTTGTACAGAACAGGAGTTTCCGGCGACCATAGCCGGGGCGATCCGACCGCAAAATCCTGGGCCACAGAGACACCTGTAACGGGAGACTCCGAAGAGGCGAGCAGATCACCGTCGGGACCGAGAATATCCGTGCGCAGGCTAAGCCGGGCACCGGTACCCGCCGCCACCTGGGTCTCCACATGCACGGAGGCGCGCCCGGAAGTGACCTCAGGGGTCGTTATGTACGTCCCCCATACGGGAATATGGGAGTCCGACACCGTCAGCAGGTGCACATTGCGGTAAAGTCCGGCTCCGGGATACCAGCGGGATGAATTGGGACGGTTCTCAAGCCGCACGGCAAGCACATCCGACGTACCGTCCGTGTGAAGGGCATCGGTAATGTCGCACCAGAAGGAATTGTAGCCATACGGCCAGAAAATCACTTCGGTGCCATTGACATATACCCGGGCTTCGCTCATCGCCCCATCGAAGACGACGATGGCGCGGCGTCCGGAACCGGGCTCGATACCGGTGTCGATCATTCTGCGATACCATCCGGTGCCGATATAGGGCAGACCTCCCGTCCGTCCGGTCTTCAATGTGGGACGGGTCTCCAGATTCTGGGCCACGAGCACGTCCTGGAGGTCGTTCTCCCTATCGAAAGGACCGTAAATCGCCCAATCGTGGGGCACGGTCACGCTTTCCCATGAAGAATCGTCGAAATCGCAGCGAGCGAAAGACATGGAATCTTCACGCGTAAATCTCCAACCGTCGCAAAGCAGCCGCTCCTCCCTTACAGATTCATTTTCCGAGATGACAGCAGCACAGCAGGAAGCGGTGCAGGCCACAAGGAAAACTACGAGGCTCGTTATCTCTATGAATCTTTTCATACCAACGGATCTGTTCATACGAAAAGACTACTTCTTCGTGTAAGTCACCTTATAGTTCTGCCTGTCCGTACCGACTTTCGCAGGATCTACAGGATTGGTGTCCAAAGTAAGACGATAGAGTCCGGCTTCGCCGTTCGCAGGCAGCGCGAAATTAAGGCCGTCACCCCGTGTAGCGTCCTCTCCGTTATACCAGATCCTGCAAAGACCCCACATGTCATTTTCAATCGTACCGGGGATATCGACCGTAAAGTTCTTCCAGCCGTGAGCAGAGGTATAGAAACGGAACTTGGCAGCAGCGCCCAACCATATATCGGCCTCATATACACCGTCATCCGTCATAACACAGCAGATCCTTCTGTCAGGAAAAGTCCTTCCCCAGTCCGATGGAGCGAGATCCGATCCGCCGCAGGCATTGTGGCCGAATCCGCCACCGCCGCCGATCCAGTAAGTCGGCATCTTACCTGCATATTCAGCCTGTGCAGTCGCCCAGCTGGCCTCGTTGGCATTTGCCGGAGCCAGTTCGTTCAGCTCCGTATAGACAAGGCCGGTGTTCTTGTTGTAATGCAGCACATAATCGCCTTCCCGGCCGTTAAAGACCGCGCTGTTCCCGCTCACGGTCCAGAAATGCGTCTGGAGAACCTTTTCAAGATCGGCCACGCCGCTGAACCGTACGCTCTGTCCGCCGGTCAGATGGAGATATGCGCTCATGTAGTCCACATATCTCGTCGGCATCATCTTTATGCCGTCCACGACAGGAGAGTCCGGCCACATACGGTCCATGGCAGTAAAATCGAGCCTCTTTTCCTCGGTATCGAGAAACAAGGTCATGAAGCCTTTCGCTTTGGGGTTGCCGGGCTGTGTAAACCATTCCCAGTCCCAAGTAGCCTTTTCTCCGTTTTTATACAAGTCGCATTTTACGCCGTCGTTTTTACCGGTTCCATTGTACTGTCCGTTATCGCCATGCACCGAGCCGTAGAACTTGAAAATCTGATCCTTACTGAAATCCACATAGGCAACGGCCTTGAACTTGCCGTCGGCAATCCGTGCCGGGCAGATTCTGTGCTCCGGAGTGGTCCCCGTAGCGTCGAGTGCAATCAGTTCTCCGGCTGCGCCGGGATGGCCGTACTGGCCGGCCCCTCTCATCCACAAGGCATCCGGGAATCCGGCCGTTTCCGGATATTCGGTGTAGATAAGACCGTCGGATATTTTCATATAGAGAACGACATCGGCAGAGAGTGCATTGAAGACTACATCTTCGCCCGCAACAACCCAGAAACTCGGCTGAAGCTTCTCCTCGATATTCCCGATGTTGGTGAAAACAGCCTTTTGCCCCGTTGTAAATTTAGCTTCAGCCTTAAGAAACCCTTCATAGCTGCATTCGTCGAAACAGATGCCATTGACAGAAGGACAAGTCGCGGAAGCCTCCTGTGCGATGGAAACCTCGATGTCATCCATGATGCCCTCGCAGCTGATCGTAAGGGTAGCACTCCTCGCAGCCGCAGTGTTCTCGGCTACGGTGATGACAAGTTCGTCGGTGCGTACACTTCTTGTCGCAGGAGCGACAGTCACCCACGAGGCAGACGAAGTATAAGTACATAGCTCGGGCTCTATGTTGGTTGTAAGTCTTACAGGATATACCCCGCCCTGCGCTTTAGCGGCCACAGCACCGTTATCGACCTCGAATTTTCCGTTGCTGACGCGGAGACCTTTGGAATAGATCTCTCCGGTGGTGTTGTTCAGAGCTTGCAGGATAATGACTTCCCTGCCGATCACGGCCGGAGCCGAAATCTCCACGGAACCGGCAGATGCATCGGTGGCAGTCACCTTGACATTCCAATCCTGAGGCTTATAGAACGTATATACCATCACATCGTCCCCTTCTTCGGCTCCGCTTACGGTATAGTTCACGACACCGACAGCCCCCTTGTCAACGAAGCATTCGCCAAGCGAGAGGGAGAGCGTGAAGCGGGCCTTGCGCCATATCACGATGTCGGGGTCTCCGGAAGCGAGGATGAACGTAACTTTTTCGTCATCGGCAATTACATCCGAGAATATGCCTGCATTTCCAGCCACGCCGAGAGGTTCGTCGGACCAGGTGACACCGTTGTCATAGGAAACATACCAGTTTCCGTCCTCTATCTTGAACTTTGGAGTGACACCGTCATCGCCCGGCGTACCATCGGAACCGTCGCGTCCGCTGGCTCTGATTTTCTGCCCTTCGACAATGATAAATTCGCCATCGAGAGTCCAGTACCACTGTCCGTCCGCGTCCTGCCTTACTCCGATATCGGGAGCTTTGCCCTCCGTACCGGGTTTACCGTCTGCTCCGGGCTTGCCGTCTGCACCATTGAAGAATTTCAAAGGTGCGTCATGTTTGCTGAGATATACGGCCCAGCCGGTCTTGCCGCCCTCCTCGATCGATTGTATGTCTGTAACATATTCCCTTGCATCGATAGCATGGACAAGGTCTTTCAGGTCGGCTACATAATTGTTCCAGGCCCTGACCTGTTCCTCTACCTTGGAGAGCCTTGAATCAAGGTCGTCAATGGCCGACTTTATTTCGGCATCGTCATAGCATGACACCGTCATGACCAGCGCACATACTGGGCATAGTATGTTAATCAGTATTTTTTTCATTATGGTTCGTGTTATCTGATTTTAGTATATGTCATTGTCTGATTCTTAATGTCAGCCACCACATGATATACACCGGCTTCGCAGTTCGCTTCTCCTTTCGGAACGAAGTTATCGCTCTTAGCCTGGAAGTAAGCTCCTTGATAGTACTGTGAGAGACGGTCTTTGGCAGGCTTGTCATTGTCGTTTTCAGCCTTGTTGGCGCTGAAGCAGTCCCATGGATTCGTCTGACACCTGAGGTAGAATCGGAACTGTCCGAAATTCTGTGCACCGGAAGCGATATACAGCGTCGCTTCATAGGTATCCTCACCGGTTTTGACGCAGCATATTCGATAGAACGGTCCGGTCGGGTGCTTCCATGTATTCCACGGTGAAATGAACTTTCCACCCGAACTTGCATCGGCCCAAGGAGAAGTGAATCTGCCGTTTCCTCCGATCCAGAGCGTCTCGGGATACCCCGCATCCATGTGATACTCGGTATAGAGCAGCTCAAGATCGGGGAGATAGTAGATCGAATAGTCGCCGTCCGGGGCGAGGAATACGATGTTTCCGTCATTGAATTTGTAAAAGTCCGGCTGGAGAAGGCGTTGCAGGGTGTTGAATCCCTTGAAGTCCATCTTCTGTCCCTTTGCGAGACTCAGATCGGCTGCAAGATATTCCTTGTCGCCGACTGTTCGCCAGGCAAGCTTCACGCCGTTGACCGCAGGTTCGGCCGGTTTCACATCACTCTCCTGCATGAAGTCCATCAGAGCCACGACATTCTGGTTCACATCCACCCTGATCTTATATACCCCGGCCTCAAATGAATCGGAAGCAACGAAGTTTCCGGTGAAGTGATTGTTCCAGCCCTTCTCCAACTTGTCGGCAGGAAGCGGATCGCATTCCATCGAGGTAATCTCGTCGGCTTCGCCCCAGCCGCGTTTCTTGTAGAACTTGAGTTCGGCATTTCCGTTGAGGAACACGGTCGTCTCATACACTCCGTTCTCGACCGGAAGCATCTGGAAGCAGTCAGCCGGAGAATCCCACACCCATCCCTTGACGGAAGTACGGCCGGCGGCCGGATGACCGAATCCGGCGCCCTGAATCCAGATGCTCGCCGGATATGCAAGGCTGCGGTTCTCCATATAGATGAGTTTGCTGTTCACATCATAGAAGAGGTTCCACTTGCCGGAAGGCCCCTTGAATCTTGCCTTGGCAGCCGAAACGGCTTCCATCATATCAGGTTGCAGGATTTTCGAGATGTCACCGAAATTGGACGTGAATTCGATTTCATCCCCCGTATTGAGGTCGAGCGAGATGCCGAGCATGGACGCACCGTCAGGAAGCACTCCGAGCGGCTCCCCGTTTATCTTATACGCCACCTCGAATGAATAATCGGCGATGCCAAGCGTCTTTTCCTCGGTGTCCAACAGGATGGTATAGACCCCTTTCTCGAAGAAAGGTCCGGGGACAAAGTCGCCATTGGCCTTGCCGGTGATGGTAAACGGACAGAGACATTTCACATCGTTAGAGGTGATTTCGTTGTTCCATGCCCTTTTCCTGAAGAACTTGAAAGAAAAGCCGCTGTCCAGGAAAAGAGTATACTGCCAACGCGATTCACCGATCTTCTTGGGATACCCCACATCATTGGCACCGCCGAGTGCCCAGCCTTTGCTGACGGTGGCGGATGCAGAATTGCCGTGTCCCCAACCTGCTCCTATCAGCCACACGCCGTCAGGGAACTCCGTTCCGGGCTGTTCGAGGAAAAAGAAACCGTTCTTTTGGTCGTACACCATGCGGTATTTTCCATCATTTCCGTGAAATTCAGCCACATAGCTATCCCCGTCCTTGGCAACGGAATCGAACCAGTCCGGCTGAAGCATTCTTGCCACACCGCGGAATCCGGAGAAGCTGAGCTGCTGTCCGTCGACAAGGTCAAGATTCCATGCGGGCTGCCCCTCATACGGGGTCTCGTCCGATTCCGCACCGTTTATGACCATAGGGTCCGGCATCTCTTCGCCCCAGTCGGGCCAGACATCGTATGCCTCAGGCATCTCCCGGCAAGCGACGGAGCACAAAATCAGCGATAATATGATAGCAGTCTTTTTCATGATTTCCGATTATTTAAGATACGCCTTGAGAATGCCCTGATAGATCTCCTCCGGCACCTTTACGATGCATCCGTGTACAGCGCCCGGACGGTCCGTGCCGTCAAGGACATTCGGTCCCTTGATGTTGCGGTAGAGCCAGGGGCCCTCCATGGTCTCGCTGCGAAACATGATATAGCCGAAAGGGGACTCATGATACGAATCCATGAAGATCGCATACCCGCTGCCATGCGGAAGCTCGACGAATATGGGGGCTTCGAGCCACATTTTGTTGCTGCCCACGATAGGAGGGCCCGGATTGGTATACGGACCGAGAATATTGTCTCCCGTACAGATGCGGATGCTTTTTCCCGTATCCGGAGAGCCGAGCGGCAGCGGAACGTCCACTTTGCGCTCGTCCTTGAGGATGGCGTAGAACTTGCCGTCCACCTCCCGGAGAATGGTATCGATCATGGCCATATCCTTGTCGTCGCCGTCGAAATACGGGAAGAGCTTCTGGGGGAATGTAAAGGTCTCGAAGTCCTTCGTGGTGACATAGAATGTGGTCATGGTATCCCAGTCGTTGTATGCGGTGCCGTCTTCATTCATACCTTTGCTGGCATGCCAGGTAATTATGTAACGCTCTCCGCGAGGGTCATAGCACATCTTCGGTGCCCCGTAATCACTCACGGAGGTATAGCCATATTCACGCTCGCGTTCGAAGATCTCGGGATCGAGAGGAGTCTTTGTCCAGGTCACGAGATCGCGGCTGGAATAGAGTCGCAACGGATGAACAGCGATCATACGATATACTCCGTCGGGGCCCAGACAGATGTCCGGATGACCTTCATAGGCCATATCGATGATCTGGCCGTCGTTGAGTGTCGTCCAATTGAATGCGTCGCGGGACACGGCATAAAAGAGCTTATAGTAGTTGTTGTGGGTCATATGGGCCCAAAGGTATCCTCCCTCGCCCTCCGCATAGGCAGGATGCGTCTCCGGAACGAAAGGTTCAGCAGTCTCTGCGCAGCCTGAAGAGAGCAGCGCTGCGAGTATGCCTGTAAATAATATCGTCATTTTCTTTTTCATTGTCATTTGTTTTAAATAGGATTTGCAAGATTCCGGTCCTGCGAGTATTCCGGACGTTCATAGGTCTGCTCCACGTCCACGCCGTAGAGTTCGGACATCTGCAACACGAAATTGGGCAGAGGAATGTACTGAAGAGGAGGGGTCACGCTCTTGTAGCGGTGCATCTCCTGAGCGAAGCGGTTATGACGGATAAGGTCGATCTTGCGGAAACCCTCGAAGAAGAACTCGTGTCCCCGCTCCATCAGAATGGCATCGAGAAATGCCTCCACGGATGCAGTCTTGGCTGCGGGAAGCCCTTCGAGCCCGGCTCTGTCACGGACCTTGTCGACAGCCGCGACAGCCTCCGGCGACACAGCGTTGTTCTTACGGGTGTCAAGTTCCGCGAACATAAGCAGCACATCGGCCCATCTTGCAAGAGGAATATCCTGCCCCTGGAACTGTGTCTGGGTCTCCTGCGGCCATTTGTTGACGATATATCCATTCCAGCGGATTCCGATATGGGCATCGCCGACATTCGTTCCGTCCTTTGCCTTATAGGAGGTAACGATGACCGAACGCCTTTCATCCGCAGACTCGAATGTCTTGTACCATTTCACATCTATGCTGTTTGCCTGGAACCAGCCTCCGCCGACGGGAAAGGTCGCAGAAGGTGCGAGTTCCGAAGGAAGGCTCCACATCAGCATGGGGTTGAAATTGCCGCGGCGCGGGTTGCCGTCGGCCTCCTCGGTACAGAGCACAGCCATGATATATTCGCAGTTGCCCTTGTTGGCGTTCTTGAACATCTCGGCATAGTCCGGAAACAGGTCATACTTGCCCGTATTGAGTTCGGCATACATGTCGAGCCCTTTCTGATACCAGCCGTCCTTATGATAACCCTCGTTGAGGCAGTGCTTCATCAGACAGAACCTTGCATAATCCCGGGTCCAGCGGCCCGGATCGGGAGCCGTCTCGCTCAGATTCTCGGCGGCATACAGCATGTCGTCATAAATCCACTGGCAATACTGGTCGAGCGACGGCCGCCTGAGGTCGGAAAGCGTATTGGAGTCGGTGACTTTCTCCGGATCCATAACCACCGCGACGGGACCGTATACATGCAGGAGAAAGTAAAGCATGTTGGCCCTGCACAGTCTTGCCTCTGCAACCAGCTGGCGTTTGACTTCGGGGCGGATATGCTCCTCGGATGCTTTTTCAAGCGTGCCGATGATTTCGGTATAGCGGGTAATCTGCTGGCACTTACTGAAATGATTCACGCAATTGTAGTCGTTGATGGTGTTGCGTGCATAAAAGTAGCAGTTACTGAAATCGCCCACCGAGAAACGTTCCCAGTCCTGCAGGTTTTTCGCCCTGCCGCAGATGTCGGAGGTCACATCGAACATCCTGACGTTTCCGCAACTCTGTATGGGGAGAGGATACTGGTTGCCCGCCGTTCCCATGTTGTAGGTCCATACATTCGTGTACGGCATATAGCAGGTCATCATATAGCTGGTATATTCGGCCTCATTGGTAGGGAATGTACCCACCATCAGCTGACCGTAGATGTTCGGATTAAAATCCGAGCTGCAACTTCCTGCAAACAGGCTCAGAGCTGCAAGAAGTAAGATATGGATTGTCTTTTTCATGTCCTTAGAAGGTTATTTTGAGTCCGGCCGTGTAATTTCTGACCATCGGGAACAGTCCTCCCCTGAGGGTTCCGCCGGCAGTGTTGATTTCAGGGTCATATCCACGGAATGCGGTGAACGTAAACGGATTCTGAAAATCCACATAAATTCGCAACGAAGAGATGAATCCTCCCATCCTGGACAGGATGCGCTCCGGGAAATTATATCCGAACGTGATGTTTCTCACACGGATGAACCAGGCATCCTCCATACCGACATCCGCCCAGACATTTTCCGGCAAGGTTACATTCTTGTAATAGGCAATGCCCGGTTCGGTGCCTGCAAGCCCCGTCTGGCTGTTCCACATTTCATACACGAAAGTCGATACGTTTCTCGCATCCACGCCTTTGGCAAGGTTTGTCGGGCTGCAAGCCATGACAACGGCATCGTTGTTCTTGCGATGGCCGGCCTGACCGTAAAGGAAGATGTCGAGGTCGAAATTCTTCCAGGTGAACGTATTTCCGAAACCGTACTGAATCTTCGGACGGTTGTCTTCCATGTAGATGTCATCGATATTGATCTTGCCGTCCTTATTCTTGTCCACGATGATCGGGAAACCCGGCTGGCAGGCTTTGGCGCCAAGAGACCGCTGGGACTGCGGCATGTTGGTCAGATCATAATTGATAAGACCGTCGTATTTGAAATGATAGTAGGCATTCATCGGTTCCTTAACCTGTTTCTGATAGGGCTTGTAGGCGTAATTAACCTGACGCTCCACCCAATAAGCCTCGTCGTGGGAGAGGTTCAGCACAGAGGTCCACTTGAAGTTGCGGGTATTTATATTGACCGTGCTGACAGAAAAGTCGATACCGGCGCGATAATAGTGGCCGGAATTGACGGGACGGTCACTGAACATGCCGAGCAGTTCTGTCGGGGCCGTGCCGAGCAGGTTGGTAACATCGTTGCGCCAGAAATCAAGGCTGCCCGTGACGCGGTCCTTGAACAGCGACCAGTCGAGACCGATATTCTTCATCACGGTCTTTTGCCAGGTCACGTCGGGATAATTGGCGCCGAGCGTAAGAAAAGGAACGTATGAGGTAGAGTTGTGGTTGAACTGCACATCCTCGCGAGACACACCGACCGTGCCCCAAAGAGTCGTGCCGAGGTTGTCGCTGCCGGTTTCTCCCCAGCTGGCCCTGAGTTTGAGCAGGTTTACGGCCGTGACGTTGGCCATCCACGGCTCGTCGCTGATTTTCCATGCCGCCGACACAGAGGAGAACAGTGCATATTTCTTTCCGGGGAAGAACTTGTCGGAACCGTCCCTGCGGAAAGAGGCGGAAACGATATACCGGTCGAGGAAATCGAAAGAGACCCGGGCGAACTGCGAACGTTTCTCGTTCTTCCATCTGCCTGAAGCGGGAATAAACGGTCCGTCTGCCATGGAAAGATTGTCACCGGCGATGTGATCGTTGGCATTGTCATAGGAGATGGTCTCGGTCGTACCCTCGTCAAAATAGAGTCCCACACCGAACATCGCGCTTACATCCACGATTTCCCCGAGTTTGTGCTGGAAATTGAGGAATGCTTCATAGGTGGTCGCCTCCCTGCGGCCGGAACTTATGCTTCCTCTCGATTTCTCCTGCAAGGCAAAATAGACGTATGAAGGGATGTAGGCATTACGATAGTTGTTCTGTATGTTGATTCCATACACTCCCTTGAGCGTGAGCCAATTCTTTACAAGGGTGGCATCCAACGAGAAATTGACAAAAGCTTCCGTCATCTTCGTGTGGTCCTGCAGGTCCTGCACGGAAACAGGATTCGGGGTCCTGTCATAGCGGGAATATTTGCCGTTTTCATCCTTCACCGGAAGATAGGACGGATATGTGGTTGCAGCATACAGAGCGCCGGCACCCTGGTTTCCGAGATTACCCTTGTCACCGCCGTTGGTGGAATTGGTATAGTTGTTCCGGCTGTAATTCATGACAGCTCCTAAACTGAGCCAGTCGGTAATCTGCGAACTGACATTGGTCCTGACGGAGAAGCGGCGCATGTCCGAATTGTGCACGACGGCCGCTTCATCATACCAGTTGGCACCGAGATAATATTTGAATTTTTCGGTGCCGCCCGAGACCGTAGCATTGTGATTGTTGACATGTCCCGACTTCAGCACGAAATCCAGCCAGTCGGTGGTGATGGCATTGCGGATCTGTTCGGGCGAGAAGATCGGCGACCAGCTGCCGTCGTAGGTCGTGCTGCCGTAAGGATAATATCCCCTGTCGTAGAGAAACGACTCCTTGCTGTAGATGTTCACCAGGTTCATGAGTGTCGGGCCGTCGACCATATCAAGGTGCTTGTAGTTGCTGATGTAGGAATAGCTGCCGTCATATGTGACCGTAGGCTTTCCGGTCTTGCCTTTCTTGGTGGTGATGAGAATAACGCCGTTGGCCGCACCGATTCCGTAGATGGCAGCAGAGGCGTCCTTGAGGACCTCTATCGATTCGATATCAGACGGATTGAGTCCTCCGAGGGGGCCGCGGCTGACAGATGACGGAACGGCAAGATTACCTGTACCGGTATCGAAGTCGTTGTTCTGCATCACGATTCCGTCCACTACATAGACTGGCGTACCGCCGCCACGGATGGAAATGCTTACCGAACCGCCGGGCTGGGTCGAATTGATGGCGGCATTCATACCAGCCACACGGCCCATAAGCAGGGACTGCATACTGGAGTTGGCCGCCTTACTGATGGCATTGGGTTTCACTGTCGCAATAGCGGTGGTCAGGTTCTTCCTCGTGGTGGTACCGTATCCGGTTACGACCACTTCGTCGAGGAACTGCATGTCCGATTCGAGAATCACATCAACGTCTGTCCCCAACCCCTTGAGTGAGATTTCTTTGTCGACATATCCGAGATAACTGAAGACCAGCGCGTCTGCCGAACTTGCGGCAATCTCATAGCGGCCGTCGATGTCCGATACTACGCCGGTTTGTGTCCCCTTGATCAACACCGATGCGCCGACAAGAGGGTCGCCGGAAACATCTCTAATAACCCCCTTTCTTTTGACTTTCAATCGGGAGGACTGCTCCCTTGCGGCCTTTGGAGCAGAATCATTGCTGATGGCAATTATATTGCCCTCAATACTGTAAGTAAGCGGAGGTGTGATGACCTTAGACAGGACATCGGCAAGCGGAGCGTCCTTGAATGAACCGCTTGCTTTAGCTTCCTTGATGTCCGATGTCTTGTAGACGAATGAGCAGCCAGTCTGCTTTTCGATCTCCTTGAGTACATCGGCCACCGGAGTGTTGCGGAATTCCGCTGTCACCTTCTGCGCATAGACCGCGGGGGTCATGACAAGAAGGACGGATAAAACCGCCAGATGTTTTTTTAAGGTTCTTACTGTCATATTATTTAAGTTGGTTATTGGTTTATTTCTTTTCATAGACTACGATCCTGCCATCATTTATCTCGTAACTTACGGGCACCACATGGGAAATGGCGGCAAAAATATCCGAGACCGAATTACTGTCGCTCAGAAGTATTCCGAATTTGGTTGACGACAAGGCGGTCGCATTATTGACGATCTCGACTCCGTAAATGGAGCCGATACGGTCGAACAGATCGTCGAGCAGAATGGAGTCGTATTCGATGCGCCCCTTCATCCAATAAAGACTTTTTTCAACATCGGTCCGTGATCTTGTCACCGTCCCGGAGAGTTTGTCTATGGACAGAACCTCTCCCGGAACCAGCATCATGCTGCATCCCTCGGTATCGAATGATATGCTTCCCTTCTCAAGCACGGCACTGAATGTCTTTTGCCTGGCATATGAAGAGACGGAGAAACGGGTTCCGAGAACAGTGATACAGCCCTCCGGTGTGGCAAGTACGAATGGCAGGGTTTTATCCGGCGCAACATCGAAGTATGCTTCGCCGGTCATGGAAATATTCCTGTTGGTGATGCCGAATCCATCGCCGTAAGTAAGGGTAGAGAGAGCATTCATGAAGACTTTGGTACCATCAGGCAGCGTAACGGTCTTCTTCTCGCAGCTCTGAGTGGCCTCGCACAGCATGGTTTCCACGGCTTCCGTCCCGCTCTTTCCAGGTATCAGCATCACGGCAGCGACAATGCAAGCGGCAAATGCGGCTGCTCTTGCGGACCACCTCGCAACCAGACGACAACGTATACGCCTGCGTACATTTTCAAAACCGAAACTTTTCTCGAAGTTCTTCGAGGCTCCGGCTTTCCATTCCTTTTCCCACTCGTGGAAGGTCCTGGTATCGGATGCGCGGAAATCCATCACGACCATATCTTCCGACTCATCAGTCCGTCCTTCAAAGAAACGTATGCAAAGATCTTTAATTTCGTTCGTCATATTATGGGCTTTTATATATAAAAACGAAATAATGCGGCCTTACCCTACCCTGTTTTTTATTAAAATCCCTATCCGCCCCATACAAATCAACCGGTTCCGGGAACTGACATCCTAATTTTTATCCGGCAGAATTAAAAACAGAAGTTTTTGTTTATATTTACGACATGAAATTGACGTCAGAATCTTTCGAGCAACTGTATTTCACCTGCTCGGGCAGGTTAATGAACTATGCTTCCAGATATTTAGGGGGGGGGAATTCCATGAACCGGAACTGTATCGACATGGTACACGACTGCTTCGTTTCATTTTGGGAGCATTACAAAGGACGTGAAATCGAGAATCCGGAGGGGCTTCTGTTCACGACCGTGCGTAACCGCTGCCTCGACAGTATCCGCAAGAGATGTCCGGATAACACGCTCCTTGAAAGTCATATACGCGATGTTTCAACAGACTTGCTCTACGCACAGTGCTTCCTGTCGGACACAGCCGACTATAAAACCGTCTATGAAGAACTCGAGTCGATATACAACAATGCTGTAGACAATCTTTCACCAAGATGCCGAGAGATCTTCCTGCTGAGCAGGCGCGACAACCTTTCCAACAAGGAGATAGCTCTCAGATTGGGCATCAGCATCAAGACCGTGGAGAAGAATATCACCAAGGCCCTCTCCGTTCTGCGCGCCACTCTTCCTGCCATCGTAGCCCTTCTTTTCCTCTTCAAGTAGGATTCAGGCACGCAGGACAAGCCCGTCCCCTTTTTTGATACTATAATGAAAAAGCATCTGCAACAAATGTAAGTAATTGATTTTTAGCTATTCTATACAGAATATAATCCTGTCCTTGATTATGAGTCAAGCGCTACTGCCCCCCTAAACTAAAGGACCTGAACAATATTCTTTGAAATCCCACATATGCAGACTCCCACATTATAATCAGGGTTGGTTGCCGTAACCCATGCGTTCCATATATTCGCGTGCAACCTCCCGGAGTTGTTCATCGGTCAGCTTGTCTTCCGGTGAAGGGTTCAGCGAAACATGGAAAACCGTATTGGTCGTCCTTCTGTTAGCTTCGAGGTACGGCCGGAAACTCTCCATACAGGCATCGATATCGAGGCGTCCGCGTTTATCGTATGGTTCCAGCATCTTCTGCCAATAGAGGATCTCGGCTTCATCCTTATCTACTTTCTCCTTGTTGTAATACAAAACCCCTCCGGGCGAGGAGCCCGACCTTATGTTCGCAACCATTCCTTAGCCTGTTTTGCGAGGTTGAGAATCTCGATGCTCAGGGCCTTCAGCTCGCGTGTGCGCTGTTCCAGCATAGCGATCTGATGGGGAATCGCCGTGTTGGAAAAGTGGGCGTTGATGGCTTTTACAATCTGATTGTAGTTATTTCCCAGCTTCTGAAACTGGAAGTAAAAGTCGTTCAGCCGCGCAATGAATTGTACTTTCGACGGGTCGCGACTGACGACGACGAACTCCTCGGCGAAGATGCGTTTGACGATAAACCGGCTGCGGTTATATTCCAATCCAGCTTTGCAAAGCAGTTCGTTGAAGCGAATGTTCTGCTCTTCATTAAGCCGGAAAGAGCACTTATGACTCGGCGTTGGGGGCTTCTTTCCGGTCTTGTCGGTCAGTTTTCGGTTTGTATCCATAATATCGGTAAAAAAAGGGTCGCGACTTGGGAGCGACCCCGGCCTCGCAGAGCGAGCACCTTTGTCGGACAAATGCCAATTTGTCGGACAAAGGTACAGCTCGCTGTTATCTGACGATAACAAAAATCCGCGGCGGAAAAATTTTCGAAAAAACTTTGCAAAACCTCCGCTACGGCTTCCGAGGCAAGGTCTTTCCCGTGTGCAATATTACAACCGTACGGGCGCAAAAAAAAGCCATCGGTGCGGACTGGAGCGGTCGTGAGCGGACAGCGGAACCGAGGTATTTCACCCGGTTGTATCTTGCAGCATGAAAGGCAGGTTTTCTTATTCCGTTCATTATTCCGATATAAACTGCATTAAACAGAAAACGGTATTTTGAATGGTTGAAAACATAAAACCAAACACGCATGCTTTACGACTGCAAAACGAACAATCAATCTCAAAAACGTTGTACCATGGATTCATTAGAAGAAAAAGACAAACCCACA